>Ga0209502_10004391_pt1 | contig 10607 bp, 19 predicted proteins | sample ArcticOcean_MG_C_10_FD_187442 | JGI IMG/M metagenome (GOLD analysis project Ga0209502, IMG submission 187442) | Marine microbial communities from western Arctic Ocean - ArcticOcean_MG_CB11_90 (SPAdes) (version 2) | ecosystem: Environmental > Aquatic > Marine > Oceanic | place: Arctic Ocean...
CTGACCGGAGGAGCAATGCTTACTTGGTGGGTAATACCATTTATGTTGTTAGCAGGATTCGTTACCCCACTTCCATACAACTACTGGCGATTAAAAGCCTTAGGCAAAGCCTGTCATTAAACTGAAATAGTTATTCTTTTAGGATAGAACTGCTTAACATTTTTTCCGATTAACGGATTAGCAACTACAGTCAAATCCGTTTTACGAGGTAAAAGCAAAGTTGCTTCTACTGGTTTATTGTATGATCCATAAATCCAATGAGTCACTTTACCTTCTGAATCAGCATTTATTACAGTATCTAAAGGAACTTGATCTCCAACATATGTTGGTGATTCTCCGAAATAACAATTAATGTTTGGTACAGCATTAGTTACTATAACTATTTTCTTAACATCCAAATGACGTTGAAGTTTGTCAATAGTAGTATGTAGGAATGACATATCATCTAATCTATATTGATTATATTTCAAATCATCTATTGATACAGAAGTTCCAGGCTCATGTGCATTTTCCCAGCAGTTAGATCCGATAATTGCTACTCCATCAACAATAATAATATTATGATGTAGGATAATGACATTAGGAATTCTTTTCGCAACGTTTACTAAATCAGCAGTACGTTGATTAATATTTTCTAAAGGGCTATTAGCATATTCTAGTAATCCAGGAGTATAAAATACTCCTTGATACATAGTACTTAAATGTTTAAGTACATTGGCAACAGTGCCAACATCTGAACTTATATTACCAGATAATACACAATAGAGACTTGTAGGCTTGTTCTCCCAATTAAAACTATCGTTAAGTTCTAAATTAAGATCACCTATTATGTCAAACCCGATATCGAGCATATTAAGTTATTTTTTAGCCGTAGTAGTTTTTTTAGTAGTTTTTTTAGGTGCCGCTTTCTTAGCAGTAGTCTTTTTAGGTGCCGCTTTTTTTGCTACTTTTAAAGATGGCGTCTTAGGTGCTGAAGGTTTACGGCTAGGGGCAGGCTTAGACACTGTTGGTGTATCTTTCTTTGACTTAACAACATAAACAATACCAATTACAACTATTGCAATTAAAATATATTCCATTTTTTTCTCCGTGATTATATGTAAATATACTAGTATTTATATAATATTATTCAGCCATGATATTTTCTTCTATAAATACTTTAACACAAAGGTAACAGTGACATGAAAAGAAACAAAGCCGGACGATTGTTAGAAAGTTGGCTCAATGAAGAATTGCCTTCAATCTCAAAACAAAAAAGACAACCTTTTAGACCAACCATCAATGAAGCAAAAGAAGCATGGCGAGTAATAAATGCTTTGTGTTTTAATAATGAATTAAAGATGCCAGAGTTTAGTCTACACTCTCGTACATGGTGGTGGGCAATGTGTGTTAGTAGTTGTGGCACACCGAAAGAATTAAAATCAAAATCAAATTGCGAAATACAATTAAGTGATAAATGGTTTTGTAGACAATGGTTTGTAGATACACTAGCACATGAAATGGCACATCAATATCAATGGGACATTGATGGTATTAAACGAGTTAAAAAGGGTTGGGATCCTATTATGTCGCACGGTCCTTCTTTCTTTAAACACAGAGACAATATGAAAAAACACAACTTACATTTGAAGATAGCACACAAAAGTGACAATTGGTTTAAGTATCAATGTCTTAAAAAATGCTGATAAATAGTATTATGAATACTGATATTAGAGATATTTTAAACTTATTAGAAGCCATGGAAGAGCCTTCAATTACTGTACCTGAAGTTGAAAAATTACTTAAAGCAAATGGATACGAAGACTTAAAAGTTAGTGGAAACAAAGTTTCTGTACTAACTCAATTGCCAGACGGATCCAAATCAGGTGAATTTAGAAAAGCAACAATTGACGAAATTTTAGTATTCTTAGACCAAGAAGTACCTGAACACAAGCCTACATTTTCTGCCGCTACTAACTTAAGCAGTATCGGTGGAATCATATTTGACAACAGTAAAGTACATATTCTTGTTAAAGATATAGGTAAACAAGGTGACAAGAGTGCAGGAATTGCTAATGAAGTTGAAATAGCAGGTATGATTGAGTCTGTAATTCAAAAGTATGGCAGAGCAGATGTTACATTTACTGATGATCGTGGCATCGAACTAGAAATTACAAATGCTAATAATGTAATCGTAGCAGGAAGAGACACTGGCAACAGAAAAAAAGCAGACATCGTTATTACAAGTGACGATCAACAATTACCAATTAGTATCAAAAAAGTTGATGCGGCCGCTTGGGAAAGTGCTGATTCATTAATCGGTGCTAAAGCAAAAACAGTCATTGATAAGTTAGTCAGTGAAGGGTTACTAGAATTGATAAAGATTGGGGAACGAAAAGACGGAGCTCCAGTTTATAAAATGAGCAAAGAAGTTGTTATTGAACCAACCGAAGATGAAGCAATGAACGCAATCTTTGGTAATGATATTAATCCAGCAGGTGGTATTATTATTCAAACATTTAAGCCAGAACACTACACACAAGATGAAGACAAAGTTACAGTTGAGGCTCATGCTGTTATTAAGTCAATAGAAGATATACCACACAGTCATTTAATGGTTTGGTTATTGCGTAATGACAAGACTAGAAACATCGCATCAATTGGCTACGCAGGTATTAGACCACTTGGAGTTACATTAGAAAGAGGTTTTGGAAAGAAAGGGACCAAGGATGTTATTACTGTGAACAAAGACGGTGATGTAATAGATGCTAAAGACATTATTGCTGTAGACAAAGAACTTGACCGTATCCAACAACAAGACATTGATAAAAGAGAACTTAGAGACAAAGCAAAAAAAATTACTCGAGGTAGTAACAAAGACGTTACTGATATATTTAAAAAACAACAAGCACCAACAACTACTGTTGGTAGAGAAAAAAGATAATGGCAAAGAAGAAATCAAAAACACCAATCAACGTACAGCATAGCAGAGTAGAACCATTTATCTACAACTCTACACTAGTCAAGGTAGTGGACGGAGACACGATTGATGTCACACTAGACTTAGGATTTGATGTACTATTACACAATCAAAGAGTCAGACTTGCTGGAATTGATACACCAGAAAGCAGAACCAGAAACTTAGAAGAAAAGAAAATGGGTCTAGCCGCTAAAGCAAGACTTAAAGAGATATTAGCAGAACACAAGTTTAAGATTCAATCATTAGGTAAAGGCAAATACGGTAGAATCTTAGGTATCCCTCACACAGAAGATGGACAAAACATCTGTCAAATGCTAATAGACGAAGGCCATGCCAGAGAATATGACGGTGGCAAAAAAACTTCTTGGACTGACTAATAGCAATTAAATACTTACATGTACAAGAAACTACATGTAACATATTCTGGCGAAGACGATCTCACATTAACCTATAACATTAATGAAACATCTATTGCTCAACGCTGGGCTAAACTGTTAGCAGAATCAGTTGAGAAGTACTCTATAGATGACCCTGAGCGTCTCTACGGCTTCGATACAGAGACTTTAGAGCGTCAGAGAGCAATTGATGCGATCAATAAATGCGTAGATACGATTAATGACTATAAACCAGGATTTGTTGAACGCAGAATGACTTCTGAGTTAATCCAAGACGATCTTAACTATCTCCATCACATCTTTGAAGTCTATCATGGTATGCTTAATGATCCACATGAGTTCTATTTGGCGGCACCAACAGAAGTTAGAAAGGCTTTAGGTCAGTTAAACTTAGAAGTACATCGATGTGAAGCAATGGCTAAAGGCACTGTCAGAAAGATGCTACCTACACATCTAGTAACTTACTATGATCAACCAAGAGGGCCAAGCATAAGAACCCTAGAAGATGTTGACTATGAACATTTTACAGACTTCTATGAGTTTGGAACAGTCTATCTATTATATGTAGAAATAGGAAAGACTCTACAAGATATGGCCATAGATGATGACGAACATATAAGCGATGAAGCCTATAAACCCTTTAGACATTATGCAAGTGATTTTGTTATTAGATATTGGGAAAACAGTGTTAATAGTTTACGTTTATTTCGCAAAATGTACAAAAAACATTATGATGAGAATAAAGAGTTTTATGATAGTAGATACAATTACAGTCATATATACAATAGACCAGGAAACATACCGTTAGCAAAGTTACAAACACATTTGTCTCCTATAGAAGTAGTGACCGAAATACAAAAAAGACAACATATAAGTAAAGTCACCCTTTCTTAACCAAAAGTGTTGCTTATACTTTATATGTTTGCTATAATGTACAACTTGAGAAACATAAATACAAACACAGAGGAAATTTTATGGCATTAGTACCAATCGTTTTAGAACAAACAAGTCGTGGCGAACGTAGTTATGATATCTACAGCAGGCTTTTACGTGACAGAGTTATTTTGCTTGAAGGAGAAGTCCATGATACTATGGCTAATCTAATCGTAGCACAATTGCTATATTTGGAAAGTGAAAACAGTGAAGCCGATATTTCTCTATACATCAACTCCCCAGGTGGCAGTGTAACAGCAGGCATGGCTATCTATGATACTATGCAATTTATTAAGCCAGATATCAACACAATTGTTATGGGTCAAGCGGCATCAATGGGTAGTCTATTAGCACAAGCTGGTACTAAAGGAAAACGTAAAATGCTTCCTCATGCTAGACACATGATTCATCAGCCTTCGGGCGGTGCTAGAGGTCAAGCAACTGATATGGAAATTCAAGTTAAAGAAATCTTAGAAATGAAGAAATTTTTGACTGAAATCTATGTTTCTCATAATTCTGAAGGCAAAACATTCGAAGAGTTAGCCGCTGATATGGAACGTGATAATTTTATGAACGCCCAAACTGCTTTAGAGTACGGGTTAGTAGATGAGATTGTCCAAAACCGTGACTAAATGAAGTTCTTAATCCTATCAGAAAATAGCAATGGGCCGTATCCTCACATGCATTATAGACCGTTGGGCGCAATGGAAGTCCGAAGGCACATACATGAAAAGGGCCATGATGCTACAATCATTGATTGGTTTACTAGATGGGCCGAAGAAGACCTTAAACAAGCGATAACATTATATCAACCAGATGTCATTGCTCTCTCAACTACATTTGAAATCAATGACACCATGAAGCAAAGAAAAGTATTAACATGGGCAAAGGAAGAATTTCCACATCTTAAGATCATCATTGGTGGGATAAGAGAAGTCGAAGGACATGAAATAAGTGACGGTTTGATTGATGAGTGTTTTTTAGGTCGCAGTATGAAAATGTTTGATTTGTGGCTTGATAATGGAGACATGAGTCCTTACATAGTTGGCACAAACCCAATGATCTATCTTAATACGGAATTTGATGAACTTGCTGATAAACCGATAGTTCCTCCTTTTACTGATGACGATTTTTACACAAAGCATGATATTTTAGGATTTGAGTTGGGAGTTGGTTGTAAATTTAATTGCTCATTTTGCAATTATGAAATGCGAAACTCTAAAATTACTAACTTAAACCAAGCCGATAAACTCCATGAGTTTTTTAAAGAAGCAAATGAAAGATGGGGTATAACTCATTTTTATGCTGTTGATGACACTATGAATGAGTCAGAAGAAAAGTTACAAATTTTAGCAGATGCTTTTGAAGGATTAAACTTTCATCCTCAAGTTTCTGGATTTCTCAGACTTGATCTTGTTTCTGGAAGTATAGCAAAATCTGAAAAGACAGGATCTATTAACAATCAATTAGAGTTATTAAAACGTATACAATTTCAATCTGTGTTTTTTGGCATAGAAACTTTTCACCCAGAAGCCAGCAAATTTATTCGTAAAAAGAGTCATCCTGGCAAACCTTTTGAAACATTGGCGAAACTTAAAGAAGTATGTCCTAATATGTACACTGTAGGTGGCATTATCATAGGACTAGTAGGTGATACCAAAGAATCAATCCTAGAATCGACAAACAGAGTAATTGATGAAGGTCTAATAAACTCACTGCGTTGTTGGCCTCTTGCAATCAATCGACCTAATAAAGCAGTTCCTTATTCTGAACACTTTACCAGTGACATAGAGAATAACCCTGCTGAATTTGGTTATAACATGATCAAGTCAAGTAATCCAAAATTTATAATGCAAATTGAAGACGAAGGTCCCCAAGAATGGGAGTCTGACTGGACTACATTCTCAGAAGCAGAAAAATTCACCGCAGAGCTAAGAGTAATATTAACAGGTAAAACTGATTTATTAATCAATACAGAATATTCAAGTATGGTTGCTCTAGGTACATACAAAAAATGTACAAACCGAGAAGACAATGCCGCATTAGGCCATCGGACTAAGTTAAAGGCTGACATGCTTAAGAAATCTTATATGGATCAAAAAATAAAATTTTTTAAAAATCCGTTAATTGGTCACAACAATCCGCCTATCTAAAAAAATGGTAACCATAGTATGAAATGTTTGATCCTTTCTGAAAATAGCAATGGAGTATGGCCTCATCTTCACTTCAGAAGCATGGGGTCATATGAATTACGAAATCGATTAGAAGCGAAGGGGCATACAGCCACTATTATTGAATGGTTTACTAAATGGAATAAAGAACAACTTAAATCAGTCATAGATGAATATCAACCAGATATTATCGCAACATCAACTCCATTTCATACACAAGATTTATATTACCTAAAAGATATTCTTACATGGGTACGCAAGACTTATCCTGACACTCAATTTATTCATGGTGGATCCAGACAATATGATGACGAGTTTGAAGGACTCGTTGATGTTTTCTTTTTAGGACGAAGCATGGAAATCTTTGATGCTTGGCTTGATAACAAAGACTTAACCCAATACATTCTACAAGAAAATCCATTAGTATTAGTTAATCATCAGTTCGATGAGTTTGTAGATAACCCTGTTATACCAAAATTGAAAGACGAAGACTTTATATCATCTAAAGACATCCTTGGGTTTGAACTCGGAGTAGGGTGTAAGTTTAATTGTTCTTTTTGTAACTACGAATTGCGTAATGCGAAAATTACTAACCTGGCTGATCCTAAAGAACTCCATAATTACTTCCTCGAAGCATATGAAAAGTACGGCGTAACTAATTTCTTTGCTAGTGATGATACAATCAATGAGACTGACACTAAGTTAGAAATACTCGCAGAAGCGATTAGAGGGCTTCCTTATCATCCTCAGATCACAGCATATGCTAGGCTTGATTTAGTTACAAGCAAACCTAAACAATTAAAATTACTAGAAGAGATTAACTTTAGAAGTTTGTTTTTTGGTATAGAATCGTTTAATCCAGAAGCCAGTAAACTTATTAGAAAGAAAAGTGGCATAGGAGATAACATTGAGACATTGCGTAAAGTTAAAGAAAATTGTGATACTTACACGGTTGGTGGTATGATATTAGGCTTGAACGGAGATAGTGAAGAATCAATACGCAGTTCAGTAAATCAGATCATCGAAGAGAAATTGCTATCGTCTATTCAATACTATCCATTGTCGATCACTATACCAGAAGGACATTATGATCCTTATTTTGCTAGTGACATTGACAAAGATCCAGAGAGTTTTGATTACAAGATAATAGAAGTGAGTCATGTTCATCATGGCAATAAGAAGTTACCACAGTATATCTGGAAATCTGATTGGACTAATTTCAGAGAAATGTCAGAGTTGCAGACTTCATTACATACTGAAATCCAAGATAAGATTGAAAGTTTAAATCATTTAGAGTATGCTGGAATGTATGCTTTGAATCTACATACTCCAATGTACACTGAACAAGAAAGACTTCAATTACAATCGCAATGTTATTCTTATGCTAATGTGTTGAAGTCTGTCTATATCGAAAAGAAAATCTACGACTTATCGTTTACGAAGTCATAAAGTTCTTTAGCAGTTGTAATAACATTGGCTGTATCTATAACTTGCTTAGATAAATCTATGCATATAGCCATGTCTTTACCTGCTATGTCATTGTTATACAGTAGTGCTTCAGTTTCTCTCTGTAAGTTACCTTCTAAGATACCCTGTGCTTGACCTAATAGATCGGCTCTGATTTCGAACCCTGATTTATTTGAATTTGACATAATAATCCTCCTGTGTGTGTATGTCTCGTAACAAAATGTTACTAAAATATTTAGTCTAATAGATATCTACTGAAAATTAATTTATAAGTCATTGATTTCCTTAGGCGAAATAATTGAAAATAATAGGTAAAAGGCTTGACATTATACCCAAAAGGCTTTATAATATACATATATTCACAATAAAGAACAGGAAATAATATGTCTTACAATATCTTTCAAATCAAAATCTCTGAAGAAATCTACGATCATGTCAATGGTCCAGAGGGCGGACACACTAACACAGCGAACAAGTACCCAGAGTACAACGCTCGTTTAGAGACTTCACATAGAGGTTCTGAAGGCTTTACTTCAAACATGTTTGATCATTACACTAAAGTGTGTGAAGTTGCTGGTATGGAAGAACGAGACTTAGAGACTGTTTTCAAAATCTTAAATGGTTTCTACTTTGACGAGGAGACTGGCACAGACTCGATATTTGAGGAGTTTGTAAGTGGCTTTAAGATGAAGACTTTCTTAAATAAGAAGACCAAAGAAGTGACTGAACTTAGAGATATGCATTCACTGTCAGTTGGTGACATAATTGAAGACACTGTAACTGGAACATTTCATATGGTAGACGGCATGGGCTTTAGTGAAATTAACTTAGAAAAAGAGGTAGCGTAATGATTACTAATGTTATAGCAATGAATTCTAACCCTGACCTTCAATTATTTAAAACATATGTTTTAAGTTTCTATGGTTATGAGGGCATCTATCCTATCGCAGGATTGACTGATGCTGAAGTTGAGAAAGCTATTATGGCTTATCTAACAGCATGTTCAAATCCAAATACTCACATGACATGGGGCGATGGAGATTCACTCGACCGTGAACGTGTACGTGATATACTTTTAGACATGAAAGAGGAGATAGTAGCATGATGATATTTGAAGGTGATTTTGTAAACTTGGGTTCAGCCGATAACTGGTTGGAAGTAGTAAAAATTCTTGGGCCAATGCACATTCGGTTGAGCAATGGCCAAACAGTCGAAGCCAGTGAGAAACATATCACTGATTATCGTAGTGCTGGCGAAATGGCGAGGGCGGCATAATGGCTACAAATGATTATATAGAAAGCATCGCAGACGATGTTAACGAGACTATCAGACTAGAGTACAGACTCGGTGGTAGTTTTACAGAACAGGAAGTTGAAACTCTTGTCCATCAGGCTTTAAGAGAATTTGACAGTTCTGTTATTAGTTTTAGTGAAGTCAATGAACTGGTTGATTACAATTTAATAGGAGCATAATGTTTAGTATTTCAGATAACAAGGGATTTCAAATCTCATTTAACAACGGGTACACAGTATCTGTTCAATTCGGTGGTGGCAACTATTGCTCTAACCGAGACTTACCCATGAAAGATTATGGAAAGGCTGTACCAGATAGTGATACGGCTGAGACTGCTTTAATGACTAAAGACGGATTCGTTGAGTATCAAGGTGATGATGTGCAAGGTCACATGACTCCAAAATGCGTATTAGAATTACTCAACTATGCAGAAGGTCTTCCTAATTATGATGAGTTCGAGGCATTTGTTGCTGGTCAAAGTCCTACTAGTGCTAAAGAAAAGGAAGGCAGTTTCTATGGTTACAAAGAAAAGAACAACAACTATGTTAAGGGCCTAGATGATTAAAGCAAGTAAGAGGAAAGCATTCAAAGAATCACTTAGTGATACTGTTCTCGCATTTTTAATAAATGTACCTATAGGATTTGCAATTATTGCATTTGCAAACTGGATAGGTATAGTTTCTGTAACATATGAAGAAAATGTACAGTTAGTAATATTACAAAATATCGTGTTTACTTTTGTAGCAATTACAAGAAAGACCTATGTAAGACTCTATTTTGAAAACAAAAGGTTACTCAAGGGTGAGTAAAGAAGTAAGAAAACTTCATCAGGAAACAGCGTTTGCTGTATTTTCTGGGTTGATCACAAAACTTCCGTTGACCTTTTTATGCCTTTACATATTAGTAGAAATATTAGAATGGAATAGTGCGTTGAATATTGCAATAGGTACTCAGGTCGTATTAAGCATAGAAGCCTACATTAGACTATACGGAATTCGTAGACACTTTTCTAAAGAAAACGCTAAATCACATGTATAAAAGACTTGACTTCTCTATCAAAAGGTCGTATAATAGTAGTATATTAAGGAGATAAAGAAATGAAAGGTATCTATTTCGCAACAAAAAATGGTAAAGTCAGAACGATCAGCCATTTAGAAGTCAGAACATATTTACAAATGGGGTGGACAATAGCATGATCGTAGAAGTTAAAGTAATTGTTGACACTGAAAAACCTAAAGATGAAAAACTAGTCGCTAGATTAGTAGAACTACTTGAAGAACTTAAGGAGTTAACAGATGATTAAAATACTACAAGAAATAACTGACTGGGGAGATCAACCAGTCGCTAATGGCATTTATCATGTCAATGATGCTGGTCAGTTGGTTGCTT
>Ga0209502_10004393_pt1 | contig 10607 bp, 6 predicted proteins | sample ArcticOcean_MG_C_10_FD_187442 | JGI IMG/M metagenome (GOLD analysis project Ga0209502, IMG submission 187442) | Marine microbial communities from western Arctic Ocean - ArcticOcean_MG_CB11_90 (SPAdes) (version 2) | ecosystem: Environmental > Aquatic > Marine > Oceanic | place: Arctic Ocean...
TCAGCACTCTTCCTGCCAATAAATCCATTAACTTTTACTTTGTTGTCTTCACTAATTACTTGATCAAGGGTAGCATTTAGAAATTTCTTGTTTTTACTAGTGCGAAATACTTCAGGTAATAACTGTTGTGTTTTTCTTATTGCCATTAGTAACCATACCCTCCGGAACTTGAGCCACTACTTGAACTGCTAGATGAGCTTGAGCTACTTGACGAACTTGAACTGCTTGCACTACTTGCAGTGCCTGTTGATGCAGTTGTAGTATTTGTTGTTGTCTCTAATGCTGTAGAACTTCCAGTGCTACTAACACTTTCAGTAGTTGTAATGCCACTGGTAGTATTTACAACATTTCCAGATGCTTGTAATTGAGAAGCTGTAATAACATCAATTATATCAATATCGTTAACTGTTGCTGCGCTAATAAAAATCTCATCCCTATTACTAGCAATTTGATACAAACTACCAAATCCGCTGGTGCTAGATTTAGGAACAATAATTACACTAAGAACATTAGGAGTTAATACATTATGCAAATAAGCACCAAGTTCACTAAAGTAGAATGTGTCGCCAAAGTCCCAGTTTGTTATTGCAAAGTAGTTGTTAACTTCTTCAACAATACGTGCTTTAATTTCGTTGTCACTTACTAGCGTTGCAGTATTTTTTACTACTTTAAATGTTGCTTGCAATTCTGTATCCGCCTTATCACCAAATAATGGTCGATACCTAACACTATTGAATACAATAGCGTCACTAACACTCTTATAGTTTTCTAGATCGCCATAGGCATCTCTTAATTCGCTGGTGCTTGGTTTAGCAGGCTTGGTTACTGTTCCTGTTAAGTCCGTAATCCAGTTTCTATAGTCAGTGTCATAAACTTTTGTTAACAAGAACAAGTCAATAATATTGCTTGGGCTCGGATCAATACGTCTGTCATTGGGACTATTGTGTGTATACTGGAACAACAGGTTATCTCTGCCGGTCTTAGTTATATAATCGGTTGTCTGTGTTAGTATCTTTACGTTGATACTATTAATTGACAATATGTAAAAACTACCAGTGGTGGACGCATAAAATATCTGTCCGTTACTGAAAGTGTCCTTGACTGCGGTAATATCAGTTAATGATGTATATCCGCTTTCAACTTTAGTTCGTTCTACTGGCTCAAATCTAGTATATCCGCTGTTATCTAAATATGTCTTATAAAAAACAACTTTAGTTGATGTATCAGGTGCTACTACCACATCAAATACATCAGGGTCATCAATGACTCCGTCACTATCTTGATCTGGGAACGTTACTTTAATACGCTCTGTTAAAATATATCCATCGTCTTCAATTACAGTGCTATCGACATTCATAATATAATCTTGACCAAATGCTGTATTGGAATCAGGCAGGCTGTTAACTTTAAGCATAACAATCTTATCTTTAATAGTTTTTCCTGATCTTGGATCAAAGATTTTTAAGTCTTTGTCAAAGTAAAAACGTGTTTCAAGGAAACTTTCAAATATATACTCTAAATTTCTGTGCTTAACTGTAGTTGTTTCGCCATCGTTAGTAAACAAGAACAACCAACTAGCGTCTCTGTTAAGTCCGGACGAGTCACCAGCATACTGTAAGTTAAAGGTAGTGCTCTGATTAAGGTTAACTCCTGATACAACAACCCATGCCTGTGTGTCTGCATCGTATCTAATGCCAAATGTTTTGTAATTTCCAATGTTATCAATGATTGCCTGTCTAATAGTGCTTGTAAAACTAGTATTCCAAGGATAGATAATCTCGTCTAACTTAGCAGTATTTGGGATAACTTCAGTAAGCGTTACAGGCCCAATTCCGCTGTCTAGATTTCCTGCTCCTAGGTTAGCTCCGTCATTAACAACATTACTGCAACTAGTCCAAACGTAACTTTTAGTGTTAAGCGAACCAACTGTACCGAGTACTAAATTATTGTTTACATCAAAAACATACCCCGCCGGAGCAGAAAACTTAGCAAGAGTTCCTTCTTTAAAGTATTTTAAGTCACTGCTAGTAAATCCTGCTACAGACTGTGGATTTAAAGTAGCATTTTTAAGATATCCAGTGCAAACTCCTGTACCAATAGTTGTTTGATTCCAAGTAATACTTAGATCGGTTAAAACAATCTTTTCGTAATTTTTTAGGAAGTAGTGATACATTGGATTTGCTTGCATTACACTTTCAATTTGTGTTGCTAATGTGTTGCTGATATCACTGTCGGTAATAAAAGTAAAACTAAATGTTGGTACTGTGTCTTCTTTGTAGAAGATGCCGTCCTCTGCAAAGATGTTAGTCGAACTATACTTTCCAGTTGTATCCCTAACATCCAAGTAACGGCTAACTCCACTACTAGTTCTGTTAACAGCTTTACTTTTAATAATGTTATTATAACTTGTAAAAGGATAAATCTGATAGTCTTCGCCAGTAACCATACGGTCTTGTGTGTAGTATTGTTGTTGTGCCCTAGCTTTAACATCATTTAAGTTTTCTCTTGCACTGGCGTTTGCTACAGTTTGTTTTAAACTCATGTTAACTGTTAGTGTTTCAACCTGCGAACTGTGACTTATGTATGGAACGCTTAATGAAACAGCGTTCATATCTTGTGGACTAATTTTATATGTAAACCCGTTGCCTACACGGAAGTAAACTCTAAAGTTTCCTTTAGGGATATTTGAAAATACTCCGTCGCCAAATACAAGGCTAATTCTATCTGCACTGCGACTCTGCACACTATACAATGTCTTAGTGTCTTTGTTTAAGCTGTTAAAGATAGCATTGTTTCCGGTAATAGCAGGAATTTTTTCCCACATAGTTTTTTCTTTGCCGCTGCTGTCTAGTTCATACAACCATACATCGTTATTGTCTATTCCGTTAACGTCAATTTCAACTACACGATTTGGTAATGCCTCATCAACACCAAAATCCAGCGTCTGCAAGGTACCTTGTTTAAAGTAGAAGAAGAACCCAGTATTAACACTGTTAAACCCACGGGTATCGTTTCTGTAGATTGTATTAATAGTACTACCTGGTTTAGGTGCAACCTCGTACAAATAATCCGTGCCACTAAAAGTTCCGTTAACAATTTCAAAAGGAAACTCTTGTGTGCTTACATCGTTTCTAAAATCGTAAACTGGAATAGAGTTAGGAACTGTACTGATATTGTATTCTTGTACCTGGATACCGCCTACAGTAGTTTTAAGAGCAGGATTACCAAATCGCTGTGTCTTAACCATGCTAGCGTTCATAATGGTAGTAAACTGTTCTAGGAAGTCTGGATTTGTTTCATCGCCCCAAAAAATCTCTGTGTTTTCAAGGTTATTACTGTTACTGTCTAAAATAATCTCAGTTGTGGATACACTATCAACCTTGAGTAATCCACGTGCAATCTGGCTACGTTTAGGAAAGTAGTTAAGCATTTTAGCAAGACGGAGAATACTATCTCTACGCTCTGCTGTTTCAAGGAAGTTTTCTCTAGCGTTTAAGTCTGTTCTAAAACTTAAACTCTGTGCTACATACGCAATCATGTCAATAAGTGCTACATACTCGCTGGACTCAATGTAATCATTAAAATCTTCTGGATAGTAGTTGCGCAAATAGTCAACCATGCTTTTACGGATAGTCTGGAAATCATAGCTCTGGAAGTCAATTTCCTTGAATGACTCATAAACTTTTGTCCAGTCTTCAGTAGCAAAGAGATTGCTTGATCGTGTTGTGTTGGCCATAGATTCACCTTCCTATAATCGTATTTATTGCTGTGATAAACTACTACTATTAAAGGCTAGCTTACTGTGCCGTCTTGTCTGTCAAAATTAATAACAAGACTTTCACTTTGGTTAGTTTGTACGTATAATAAGTTTATTTGTGCCTGTAATCCGTTTTCATACTCTTCAATAACAAGTTGTTGTAAAGAAACACGGGGATCCTGTGCAATAGTTGATGTAACTTCTTCAAGAAGTAGGTTTTTGACCTCTTCTGTTAATGGTTCCATAACTAAATCTAATACTCCGCTACCATATCCTGGCACTCCAACCTTTTCACCCTTGCGTATAGCAAAGGCATTTAACAAATCACGCTTGACTAACTCTGTGTCTACTAATTTAGTAGACGAGAAATTTCCCTGTAGTGTGCTAAATCCTCTATACATAGTCATTGCTGTTCCTCCTTACCATGAATTATCTAATTCTTCTTGATAATTATTGTCATACCAGTTATTTGTGTATCCCAAATTGTCTCTAGTGCCTACCATGCTGGCAGCAGATACTCCTTTTTGATACCATGATGTTAATTCTTTAACCATACCATCAGAACTAGTTATATTTGATGTTCCGATAATTGGTTTTGGATCAATAGTGCTACCTTCTCGAAAGTCTCTTGCAACCTCTGCGTTAGTAGCACGGGTAACCATAACCATTCCAGCAATATCTTCTTCAGCATCGTCATCTTGAATAGCGCCAGATAATACTGCATTTTGATAATCATCAACAATATCTGTTAAAAATATATCTTCTTGAACATTGCCAGCACCAAGAAAAGACTGTAACCCATCAATACCTAGTTTGTTAGTCCACATTCTTGGATTAGCAAGTTCTCCGTTAAAAAACGTTTCTGGTCTAACAAATCCATTTTTAATTAGCGATGCTGTGTCTGCGCCAAATTTTCCAACTGCATTAGTTATTGGATCAACAAATGATAGTGATCCTCCAGTGCCTGCTTTTTCTACAGTGGCCGCGGCTAAATTTTTAATTACACCACTGGACAATTTTTCTACATTAACATTAACATCGACCTGTTTTAAAATAGATGCTGGGGAAATGCTCTCTTTATTCGTTAATGCTTTAACTGCTTCAAGACCGGATCCAGGAGTTTTAACTGATTGTTTTAATTTGTCAAGAACAACAGTTCCACTTGTAGGTATACTACCAACTAGTATTTGGCGTAATACTGATTCCTGGGTAGTAGTTTTATGTTCAGCAAACGGTTCGTGGGTAGGTACTCTATCCACAGTAGTTTTAAGTGTGCCAGTAGCTTCCCAAAATCCCTTAAGGTCTTGTATAGTTTCTTTCTTGTCAAGTTTGACAGCAGCTTTTTGCTTGCCGGCTCCACCAGCACTTCCGTTTAACGATATACAACCAGCCTGAAGACCCATGTCTCCACCTGCTTTAATTCCTACTTTAGATCCATCTATATTTAAAGCTGAGCCACTCTTAATATCAATGCTCTTAGCTCCAAACATCTGTGCTTGTCCGTCACTGTACATGTGAGCTAACATACCGCCTTCTAATTGCAGTGTCTTTCCGGCAACTATTTGAATATTGTTTCCGGCAAACATCTTAATACTAGAGTCAGCATGCATATTAAAATTTTTAGTTCTAAGGTTAATATTGGTTTTACTGTAAATGTCAAGTTGTCCTTCAGCATCCATTTGCACCCAGGATGTTCCCTTGCTGTTTCCAATATAAATTATATCTTCTGTGTCATGCAGTAATATCTGGTGTCCAGCAGCAGTTTTAAATCTTATTAAGTTGTTGTTACCCTCAATATCACCGTCGTCCATTACGAGACTGTGACCATGTTTCCTTGCAACTCTTCCTTCAACTGCGTCTGCGTCAGATTTAGATAAGTCAACGTTGTTTTTTAACTTACCGATAAGACTAATATTATCTTTAAGATCACGCCCATTTTTGTCAATACGGCGGCCTTTAGTAGTAACACCAAACAGTTCACTTGGTGTTTCTCGCATATAGTTACTGCTGGTTAATCCGCGAATTTCGTCTTGATCTATTCCTTGTGTTTTTAATATGCTGTGTGAGTTGCTATCAAAAGATCTTTTAGGAGTTAAATAATTTGTTATCTTATCTGTATCATTTTCCTCTGCCTCATCATTAAACTCGCCGCCTGGTGCTTTTTTTCCTCTAATTTGTCCTGGCTGTGTAGTAATATTTTCAGTAAACGCAGGCTCTGGCAGACTTTGCATCATATAAGTGTCAGGCGCACAAGCAAACCAAAATCCATCTTGATTTCTGCCTTCTGGGAAGAAACATAAGACTTTAGTTCCAATATCTGGACATGGATAAACCATACCAGCAGTATTTTTTGTGCCTACAGAAGTAACAGCAGATCCTTGGGCGTCTGTTCTGCTGTAAAATGGAGTACAATATCTTACTTGGCGCCACTGTGACCGGCCTTTAGGTCCACCAGCAGTTCCATCATCAAAAGTAGGAACCAATACACTTAGGTTTCCCATGCTTGCAGGGTGAGCATTAACCTTAACTATACCAATAACAATACCTTTTTCTTCCCTAACCCCTTTAATATCTTGGGTTTGGAAATCAGCATCACCACCTTTAGCTGAACTGCCTTGTTGTCGTTCATATGCCATTATTATTCCTCATTTTACGTTGGCTGTTGGAAATCGTCATCAATTAATACGTCAGCTGTTGTCTGTCTGAAGTTGTCGGATTCACGACCATCTTCAGATAAAAATACGTTAGCTGTTGTCTGTCTGAAGTTGTCGGATTCACGGCCATCTTCATCTAAAAATACATTATTTCTCGTCTGTCGGAAATCATCAGTTTCTTCGCCTATTCCTTCTTCAAACCGTCCTTGATCAACTTCATCAGCTAATCTTTGTATTCTGCCTGCCTGAAATCCAGTAACCAAACTCTCGCCTACTGAAGATAACAGGGAAGATCCCTGACTAATAAATGCTTCTAAAGGATTTTTACCAGAGAACAAACTACTAAAGAAATCCTGGCTTAAATTATTAGACTGTTTTTGTTTTGTTTCTCTGTCTTTGATACTTTCTGGAGTTCTGCCTATCTTTCCGTTAATAGGTTGCATTTTTTCTCTAATAGCATTTACTCTTTGAGTAAACATCCCGCCAGTAAAGGATGATTCAGTTGAAGTAACACGGTAAACACCACTAAACTCACTAGTAGTATACTTGCTTTTACCGTAAAGGTCAACAAGTCCAGTGAGATCGTCATAGTCAGTCGGCGTCTTTAAATTTAATTGGATATAAGGCGGAGTTAAGTCATAGTTAATAGTATCATCATCTAAAAACGGAGATGAACTAGATACCCCATTATTTCCCTGTGGTTGATGAAATGCATCACCAACTGGTAAAAAAGCAGGGTCACCTAGGATAGCTAGATCAATTTGAATCATATCAGCACCATCATACATTAAGTTACTCATTAAATCCTTGCTTCGTTTTTTTGTATTAGTTGTGTCATTAATTATTCCCTGTCCTTGCTTGCCCTGTGGAACGGGTTTGCTCATGGGAGCTAGGCTAGCTTTGTCTTTATTGCCTTCAGGAATACCAGTACCTATAGTGTGTGCTTGGTAATAAGCTGCATCAAATTGCAGTATTAAATCAGTAACCTCTGTGTTATTGCCAGTAAAGATATAGTCGTACATTTTATGTACACCTTTTCCTTTAGGCTTAGTCTGTGGTGCCCAGGGAAAATCACTATAAAACATTTTGTGAGTCTTTAAGGTCCATGTTACATGAAATTTATACTTTCCTTGTTTTTTATCCCAGCCAATGAAGTCTGTAATCTGAGGTATAATTTTAAACCAGCTAATAGCTACGTTATTATTTGCTGGGGATGACGCGGTTTTAGCAGTTGGTTGTTCAAAATCATTATCAACGCCAGTAGCAATGCCGTTAGCTGCATCAATATTTCCGTCAATATATTCACTTGCTACAACAACATAATTCATTAATGATACTATGTTTGTTCCAGCATTAATTTTAAACAAGTTAGTTTTTGAATCTAGATTAACTTGTCCTTTAAGTTTAGATGCCGCTTGTGTATACACTTTATTAGTCTTTTGTGGAGTATTAAGAGCATCAAATTTTGCGCCAACTAACTTAGCGTTAGAAATTTCAGGATCAATCTCAAAACTCCATCTTTCAGCAATCTCTGCACTTGCAGATGTGGTTTTGCCTGTCTTTTCATCTACAGACGGTTTTGTTTGATTTACAAAGAATCGGTTTACTGCATCTGTTAACGAAGCCGCGGTTTCTCCGAGCTTAGTTTTCATTTTGCCAGTTTTTACAAGTTCTGAAGTTGTACCAAACTCGTCTCCAAGTATTTTAGGAACCTTTTCTTCTTCTAGTTTAAATTGTTGGGCAGTTCCACCAAAAATGTCCATTACTGAACCTGCACTAACTTGTATGTTAATAGGAATAGTGCTAGATAAAGCACCAAACACATCCTGATGGTAAGGAATAGCCTTAACTTTATATACAGTACCAGTAGATTCAATTCTAAAAGTTAAAGCTGTTATCCTTATGGGAATATATTTAGGTTTAATAGCTCCTACTATCTCCTTGCCAGCATCATCGTAGCCTTTAAAGGTAATTTCTAACAAGTATGGAGTTCTAATATAGTTTTCTTCTTCTTGAAGAGAATTTTTTGCTTCTGCTTTTAACCGCTCAATAAGTGTTACTCCCATTGGTTCAGTAATATCAAAACTAAGGTCAACAGCATTGGTGTTCGTAGTTCTAGTGTTGGGGCTAATTCCCAGGTTAGTCATTTGTAGATTATCAATAAAAAAATCTATATCGAAATTATCTCCACCATCCAAACCAACCCCTCCGCTTCTCATAATTAGTTGCTTGGGAATCTGGGCTACGCTTTTGGGTGCTTTCATTAACTTTACATACTCTGCAGGTTGCATCATGTAAAGAGCAATATTATATGTATGAGAGGCGTAATCACTAAGTTGATTCGGTCGTGGATCAATTTTAACTGATTCTTGGCTTGGACCTTTTGCACCACCACCATTCCTAGATTTAGAATTTCTAGCTGTTCCGTCAGCAGTCATAACATTTGACGAGTCCTTGGGTGCGGCAACTTTACTGTCCTCACCCCCATCATCAAATCCATCAGGACCTGCAATCTGTGCAGAGGCTGGCGGCTCTGGATTTGAATAGTCATCACCGTAATCACCAGTGCCCACGCCCTCAGCAGCTTCAGCATTTAATTCTGCTCCATTTTCAGCAATAAATTGTTGGTTCAACTCAGCAGCAGTTAATTTAGTATTAGTAACCTCTGCTGCTGGCGGGGGTGGAGGTGTGAACACATCAGGATCTGCAGGTGTAGGGTTGTTTGTTATCCCTGCTTTTTGTCTAGGAGTTCTATTGTAAGATTGCAACGACCCGTTTTCATCTTCAAAATAAGTGCCAGATTGGGCCACAGCTTGTTCAAATACGTCTGGTGGGATGTCACTAACTGGCTTACCAATATATTGGCTAGGAAATCGGCGTGCCATATTAAATCCCCAGTGCTTGAGAAAGGGTGTCCTGCTTAGGAATATAGATTTTTTTGCCTATTTGAAAATCCCAGATTGGATCTTCAATTGCGTTAGGGTTCCTAACAGCAAATACCCACCACAGTCCTTCATTGTTATACAAATCGAATGCTAGTAGATCAGGCCTATACTGATATGTTGCATTAATAGTAAACAAAACATCGTCAGCAAGACTTGGAACAAATCTAGGCTCGTAGATATCTAAATATGTTCCCTCCATTCTTGTCTGTGCATATGGACTATCTTGTCTGTACTCTACATCCATTATGGCATGCCTCCATTGCCTCTTGCTTCACCAATTAATTTACCGCTAGCATACTTTTTAAGGCTAAATCTAGTTTGTGCAGATCTGCTGACAACTGGCATCAAGGTAACGTTTATATTAATTAAGCTGGGAACTCTAGTTGTTGAGTCAATACCAGCTCCATCAGATCCGATTCTGGCATTAATGTAATCAATACCTCCTTCAAAATCTTGACTAGTATTTGCAATTACTACCGGAACACTGTTGAACATATAAGGGCCATGTGCGCTAAACCTAAGCACAGGCGGCGGTGTTCCGCGGTTTGTGTCTTGGCCAAAGAAACTCTTGGTAGCACTTTTTAAGAAATGCAACACGCTTAGTACGTAAGCAGCTTCGCGTGGAGTATTAGCAGTGAATTGCCCAACACAGGTTATTTGTTCTACAGTGCTTTGGCCATAGCTTTGACTTTGATAGTTATTATGAATAGTTTGGTTCCCTGTATATGCGGCACTAAAGGAAACGTTTATGTTAGGAGTATACGGCCACACTATCCCATCAGTTTCAACAAGAGGACGCAACAAACTATTACCTGGATCTCTATATAAGATATCTTTGGCACCAGGACTTAATGCTAGACGTGCGCGGGTATCAACATTACTACCAAATCTTGAAGTGGCAACAACACCAGCACTGTTACTGCTATTTTCACCTCCAGGATTTAATGCACTATTAACTAAACGGTTAGCCTGGGCGCCAAGGAAACTTTTTGCACTTCTGTTTATTAAACCTTCGCCAGGAAAAACTTTATTAAGCCCTTTCTCGACTGCACTACCAGTTACACTAGTAACTGCCTCAGTGATATTATTAAAATTAAAAGCCATATATTACATTCCTAGATTGCTATTTGTATTTATTGGCTATATAATAGTAGCATATATTAAAGGAGTCAGTATGAGAAAGCGTAAATATCTTAGTAATCGAGACATACTATCAGAGATTCACAAGAGCAAAACAAAATATTGCAGTTA
>Ga0209502_10004395_pt1 | contig 10602 bp, 9 predicted proteins | sample ArcticOcean_MG_C_10_FD_187442 | JGI IMG/M metagenome (GOLD analysis project Ga0209502, IMG submission 187442) | Marine microbial communities from western Arctic Ocean - ArcticOcean_MG_CB11_90 (SPAdes) (version 2) | ecosystem: Environmental > Aquatic > Marine > Oceanic | place: Arctic Ocean...
TCGGCGGATGGTCGGCGGATGGTCGGCGGATGGTCGGCGGATGGTCGGCGGATGGTCGGCGGATACTCGAACGTGGCCGCACGGACTGAGCAGCATTTTGGATGTTCCCGTTCACGCCCATCAGGCCGTGCCCGTACCTCGCTTCGCCGCGAGAGTCGGCGGTTCGGACGAAACCCGAGGCACGCGCGGTGCGACTTATGGCACAGTGCCGGTAACGTTTGGTAGTCGACTAGATCTTGTCGGGTCGGCTCGCTTGCGGCGGATCAGGTCTCCGGGGGGTGACCTGATCCGCCGCAGCACTCTGACCACACGCCGATGCGTCGCTCAGTTTCCTGCGAGAACGTCAGCGATCGTCCGACTCAAGACCGTCGACAACGCCAGTTGCGTTTGGCTTCGCTGCACCGTTGACACCGCCGCAATCTGCTGCATCACGTCGTGGAGGTGATCGTTGGATCGGGCCACGATGCGAAGGTGGAGGTCGCCGATTCCAGTCACGGTGTGAATCTCGAGAATCTGCGTAATCGCGGTCAACGCTCGCACCGTGTCGTCGTGTGAACCCTGGGCGATCTCGAGCGTGCAAAACGCGACAACACCGAGGCCCGCTTTGCTTGGGTCGACCTCGGGTCCGTATCCGGAGATGACTCCGTCGGACTCGAGCCGATCGAGCCGCGAGTACACCGTCCCTCGGGCCAGCCCCAGCACGCGTGCCAAGTCAGCCATCGACCGGCGCGGCTCGCGCCGCAATGCCGCGATCAGGCGAAGGTCGACCTCGTCGAGTGCTCGATTCATCTGTTCATTCGATCGAACAGTCTTCTGATCAACATGAACATATTGTACCTCAATTCCGCTTTTTGCAGCCAGGATGTTTAGTTGTGTTGACATTTTATGTACAACTAGTTCAACTGTTCCACATGTTGAAGAAAGTCGACCACATCACCTACGCCTGCGAACGCGGCACCATCGAGAAGTGGGCGTGGTTCCACATCGAAGTCGAAGGCGGCACGCTCATTAACCGGATCGACGACGTCCGGCCCGACGATCTCGACAGCAGCATGAAGATCTGGTGCATCGACTACGGCGAGTTCGGCATTGCGCTCATCGAAGGAATCAACCGGGCAAAGAAGTCGCAGGTGACCAAATTTGTTGACCGCCACGGCGACCACTCCTGCCAGCACGTCGCATACGACACGGGTGACCTTGAGTCGTTCCAAGCACACATGAAGCAAATGGGTGGGACGCCACGCGGCGAGACACTGGTACGCAACGACGGCTTCGGCGTGCTGAAGCAAATGTTCGCTCGCGGCTACGCCGAGGGCGATGCCGCAGAAGCGACCTTCCCCGAGTACGTCGAGCGTCCACAACTCGGCAACGACGGCAACGACGTGGCAATCACCTTCGCCGAAGAAACCGGCCGGGGCTTCTACGACCAGATCGAAGATGCGATTGCCGAGCAGGACGAAGCTCCATTCTTCGACTTCGAACGGATGCCCCTCGATTGGAGCGTGCCAGCACCGAGTCCCCTCAACCGGTGACCCCCTTCGGAACCGCCGACATGTCAGAGTGTGCAAATGCGTCGCTCCGCCCTCATCGCCACGGTTTCCATCGTTTCCATACTTGCCCTTTCCGCCTGCGGCGGGGGCAACGATTCTCCGACCTCGGCTGATGCAGTTGAGGCCGAGGGCGAAACCCCCCAGCAGCCTGAATCTGACCCTGGCGAGCCCGAGATTCTGGTCCCCATTTCCGACCCCGGTGTGCCCGCGGTCGAAGCACCTGTGGTGACCGAGGCGATCATTCCTGCTGAACAGGTCGCGGAGGTCGTCGGGGTGTCGCTCGTCGAGTGGGCCGTCGAGTCACCAATCGAGTTGATTCCTGGCGTCATCACATTCAACGTCACCAACGACGGCGACTTTGGGCATCACTTCGCGATTGCTCGCGGCGAGAGCTACGAGACACTTCCACAGCTCGCTGACGGCTCCATCGATGAAGCAACGCTTGGTACCGACTTCCTTGGTCGCACCAGCAACATGCAGGGCGGCGGTGCCGAGACCATCAAGTTTGATCTCGAGCCGGGCAACTACGTGTTCTTCTGCAACATCGCCACCGCCGTGAGTCATGCAGCCCAGGGCCAGGTGCTCTCCGTCACCGTTGCTGACGTCGCCCTCTAACCAAAATCAACCCACTTCATCGCTCAGCCTTTGGCGCGGCCGGTAATTCCAAAGAGCTTGCCGGCGACCTTGCGGATCTGAATCTCGTCTGAGCCCTCGGTGATTCGGTAACGACGGTGGTGACGGTAGATGTGCTCGAAGGGCATGGCCCGGTTGTAGCCCATCCCACCACAGGTCTGCATGGCCTGGTCGGCGGCGTTGCACGCAAAACGGTTGGCGCGGTAGTTGCACATTGCGACCTTGTCGGTGATTTCCATGTGGTCAACACCCGTGTCGAGCTGCCAGGCCGTCTTCCAAATCAGTGCGCGCAGCATCTCGGCCTCGGTCGCAAGCTCCGCGAGGGGGAACTGGATTGCCTGATTGGTCGAGAGCGTCTTGCCGAACGTCGTTCGGTTGTTGGCATACCCAACAGCGGTATCGATGCAGTGCAGACCGGCTCCGAGCGACGACGCTGCCTGGCGGATCCGGTTCTCGTGCACGAACAGTTGGGCAGTCATCAAGCCGAGTCCTTCGTCGCCGAGGATCGTGTTGTCGTTGACCCGCACTTCGGTCAAACGGACATGGGCGTGATCGGTCGGCATGTTGAACGTCCACATGAACTCTTCGATCTTGAAACCGGGTGAGTCGGTCGGCACGATGAAGCAGGTGATGCCGCGACCGTCGCCTGGCTCACCAGATGTGCGGGCGAAGATGTAGTCGTGCGTGGCGTGGTGCAGGCCGGTGTTCCAATACTTCTCACCGCTGATGACCCACTCGTCGCCGTCACGTGTCGCAGTGGTCTCCATCCAGGTGGCGTCGGAGCCGTGGAGCGGTTCGGTCAGGCCGAAACCGATGCGCGCCGTACCGGCAAGCATCTTCGGAATCCATTCGGCTTGCTGTTCGGGCGATCCGTACTTCTCCATCATCAAGACGGTGACAAGGTTGCCGACGATCGAGCTCTCGTTCTGCAGGTCGTTGTGAAGGCCAAGCCCTTTACGCGCCAAGTGCTCACGCACGATTGCCATCTCGAGGCTGCCCAGGTCTTGGCCGCCGAACCGTTCCGGCAACTGCTGCCGATAGAAACCGGCTTCGTCAGCTGCTACCCGCATCCGGCGCAGCAGGCCTTCCCACTCGGCATTTGGCAGGCCGTCACGATCCCAGTCGGTCCGGCTGTCTTCGCGACGGCGGTCGAAGAATCGGATGTTGTCGTCTTCGTCCTCCATCGGCTTGATCACGTCAAGAATGAATTGATCGAGCTCGCCGAGGAGTTGCTGCGTCGATGCGGGAATGTCGAAGTCCATCATTGGAACGTACTGGCCGCTTCTGCGACACATCCGAGCGGAGCCGGTCGCCGACAGACCCAGGAGGCGAGATGACCGGGCGAACCGACCCTGATGGCGCATCTGATGCTGCGCTCAACACGCCGACTGAGGCCGCCGACGGCCTGGCCGTCACCTCGAAGTGGCTTGGCAATGACGTCTGCGTCGTTTTCCGTGAATGCGAGACGGATCCCGATCACAGCGCGATCATGGCCGAGTACGGCCTCGAGCCGGGCGACCGCCCTGGCACGGATCTCTCTCCCAGAGTGTGGGATCGCTCCGGCTCGTAGCGAAGCCCGGGCAGCGTCGACGTGGTTTCGAACGCGCACCGCACGAGTTGGTCAGGCCGCGTTCGCTGCGACGGCGCGCATGATCTCGCGGGCCACATCGCAAATGCAACCGGCCGCTCCGGCGTCAGCAAAAGAGCCCGGTGCGCCTGAACCGCGGGCGGCAGCGAGTGAGGCGCGTCCCGCAACGCCGGGCGCAACCGGAAACCATCGGCCTTGGAAGACGGTCCCGACCACCGCAATACCATCAAGATCCAGCGGAGCAACAGTCAGCGGATTCTGGTCGACGATGGTGAAGTTGGCGACCTTGCCAACCTCGATCGAACCGAGTTCGTGCTCCTTGCGCCACGAGTATGCGGCATCGATGGTGACGGCCCGCAACGCGGCCTCAATCGAGATGCGTTGCTCGGGTCCGGCGACTCGGCCTGATTGGGTGATTCGATTGACCGCGCACGACATCATCCCAATCGGATCGCTGCGGCCCATCGGTAAATCGGAGTGAAAGGAGAGCGGAATACCACGATCGACCACCGACTGATTACGGGCCATCAGATCGGCGCGCTCTGGGCCGAGGCCGACCTCGCCGAACTTGTCAGCAAAACCGACCGGGTAGTACGGGTTTGAGCTCACGATGCAGCCGAGCTTGTCGATGCGATCGATCTGAGCTTCGGTCGAGTTCGCAAAGTGCACGATCACGGTCCGGTGATCGATCCGCGGGTGCTCACGCATCCGTTGCTCAATCGTGTCGAGCACGACCTCTAAGCCGAGGTCACCGTTGACGTGAATGTGAATCTGGAAGCCTGCGTCCCAGTACAGCTTGGTGCGCTCCTCAAACATCTCGGGTGTCAGGATCCATTCGCCATGGTGATGCGGATTCGAGTTGCCCTCACGGTCGAGGTAGGGGTCTTTCATCTGCATCAGTTGGCTGATGATCGCACCGTCGGCGAAGAGCTTCACTTGCTTCGCGAAGAAGGCGATCTTGCCGGTTCCAGGCACACCATCGGGTGCCATTTGGAACTGTTTCTCAGCGCGGGCCAACGTCTCGTCGTGCGCCATGCCTTGCTCGGCCGGGCCACGTCCGTCGGTCAGGAAGTAACTGAAGAAGGGCGTCTCGTCATCGCCGAGAATCTGCTCGTACATTTCCCACGCACCAGGCACCAGAATCGCGCCGGGCTCGTTGAACGCCGTGACGCCGTTCTGATGGAGGTACCTGACCATCTGACGAAGCCCGCGTTCGAGGCGTTCGGGGCTGAACAGCATCGGGGCCACAAGGCGGAACAGCAGGTTGAAGAAACCGCGTTCCCAGAAGTGACCGGACTCGATTTCGGCGGTTGCCAAGATTTCCGGGTCGACGCCCTCACCCCACCCCTCATCGAGGACGCCGAGCGCCTGGAGGCCCGCAGTGTTGAGGTAGAACTCGTGACACGAGCGTTGCCAGACGCCGATCGGACGGGTGGCGCTGACCAAGTCGAGGACGTGGCGGTTGAGCTCTCCGTGCCACAGCTGGTGGTAGCCCCACGAGAACAGCCACTCGTCGTCAGCGAGCCCGTCAACACGCATCCGCTCGTCGGCCTCAGACAACTTCAGGAGGTATTCCGCGTTCGAATGCGCCGCGCGATAGCTGCGGTCGGGCAACACCCAGTCTTCGGTTGCAATGACTTCGGTTGCCAGCGTCGTGGCACCGAGGATCGGGTGCAGGTGCTGATCGATCAGTCCCGGCAGCATGACGCTGTCGGCAAACTTGGTGTCGACAGTGTGCACGCGATTGCCGAGTGCGGCGATCACTTCGTCGAGCGATCCAACAGCAACAATCAGACCGTCATCGACAGCCACCGCCTGCGCCGTCGACATTTCATCATCAACCGTGACGACCAACGCCGCCGTAAACACCGTGATTCCCATACAGACAGCTTCGCGCGTGGTCAGCTACGCGTGGCTTCCAGGGGTCCAGCCGCAATCAGCAAGGACCTTTTCTCCAAAGGCAATGGCGATGGCGATGGCGATGGGTTCAAACGTGGCAGCAAGGGCGTTGCTCACCGGTTGAGGCAGCCGAACATCGACATCACTGCGACGATTCCTGCGACTTAATCATCGGTGTAAAACGAGCGCGCATCGTCAAACATCTGGTTCGTGGCGCTGTTCGCAACATTGCCGCCGGCCTGCGCGATCCGGAGCGCATCTTGCCAGGCGATTGCGATTAAGCGACCGAGAGGCCGTCGCCGGGGAGACGATCGACGTCGAGATCATCGGAGCACGGGTAGGCACCGCGCATCCAGAGCGGCGCCCGAAAATGGCTCCACTCGCCCTCGGCCTGAGCAAGTCGATCCGCAACGGCGAACAGTGCGGAGTTGTTGAATCCCAGGCCGCAGTGGCTTCCGTAGACACGAATGTTCTCGGCGCGTTCGGTGCGGCGCGTGAGTGCCGTTTGCCAGTGCACCACGCCATCGGTCTTCGAGTAGATCGAGGTCGACGGCACCTCGAGATGCGGGAGGTAGCCAGCGCGCACATTGCGAGACGTAGCGAAATCCGGGGAATGCAACCGCTGGAGACGCTTCCAGATCATCTGCGCCGACGAGCCGTCTTCAGCAACCATCTGGATCGGGCTACCAAGAGTGACCACTTGACGGACCTGCTCGGGAGCGGCGCGCGCCAGCTCGCGAGCAAAGATGCCCCCGAGGCTCCAACCAACGATCGACACCGGCGCTTCCGCCTGCGCATACACGCGTTCAAGCAGCGCACCGAGGCCTTCGAGGATCTCGGGCGTCGGCCCAAGGTTGCTCCCAAGACGCCAGCCGTGAGAGCGGTAGCCGAGGTCGCGGAGTAGGTGGCGGAGTGGTCTGGTGGATCCGTCGCCAGCAGTGAACCCGGGAAGCACGATCACGTGGTGGCCGTCGCCCTTTGGCATCCGCCGCAGCAGCGGGAGCGCTGCGCTCATCGCGACACGCTCGCTGAATGCGCGGCACTCGAGTGCCACCATCCATGACGGTGGTGCACTGATGCTCGTTTTCGTTGCCATCGGCTCCCCAGTCGTTTCACCGCGACCTCGCGTCTCGGTCAAGGTAGTACACGTTCGGTCAGAGGCCGCAGGTCTGGCACGCTGTCGTCAATGGACGACAGCTCGAATCCACCAATGGACCAACTCCCACCCGAGCCGGCTCCGTTCCGCGGCGTCGTCAAGGACACGTATGTCGAGTCGACTCCAGATTGGCCGCCGCCGCTCCGGCCCCCGGCAAGCGCACCGAACATCATCGTCATCATGGTGGACGACCTCGGTTTCGGACAGCTGTCGTGCTTCGGCGGCCCGATTGAAGCCCCACACCTCTCGGCACTTGCTGACAAGGGGTTGCGATACACCAACTTTCACACGACTGCGTTGTGCTCACCGAGCCGCGCTGCGCTCCTCACGGGCCGCAACCACCATTCGGTCGGCTTCGCCACCATTGCCGAAATGGCAAGCGGTTTCCCCGGCGCCAACGCGTTCCTGCCGAAGAGCGCTGCATCGATCGCCGAAGTGCTGAAACAGACCGGCTACTCCACCTACTGCGCCGGCAAGTGGCACCTGACGCCGACGTCGGAGCAGACCGCCGCCGGCCCCTTCGACCGTTGGCCAATCGGGCTCGGTTTCGAACGCTTCCATGGCTTCCTGCCCGGCGAGGTCGACCAGTGGCATCCAATGCTCACCGTCGACAACCATCGCGTCGAGACTCCGACAGTCGGCAGGAAAAACCCCGACGGATCGACGAACGATTACCACGTCAGCGAAGACATCGTCGACGCGTCAATCCGGATGTTGCGAGACCAGCAACAGGTGTCGTCTGGTCGTCCGTTCTTCCTCTATCTCCCTTTCGGCGCTCCGCACTGCCCCTTCCACGCCCCGCCCGAATTCATCGACCACTACGCGGGCCGCTTCGACGATGGGTGGGATGTCCATCGACGGGCCACGTACGAGCGCCAGCTGGAGATGGGCATCATCCCCGAGGGGACCGACCTTCCGCCCCGTAGCAACGCAGTACCGGCATGGGACTCCCTCGATGGCGACGCGCAGCGCCTCTACGCCCGCTTACAAGAGACGTTCTGCGGCTTCGTTGATCACACAGATGCGCAGATCGGTCGGCTGATGGATGCGCTGGACGAAATGGGGATCGCTGACGACACCGCCGTGATCTTCCTGTCAGACAACGGAGCATCGGCCGAAGGTGGCAAGCACGGCACCACCAACACCGAGCGGTTCCGCAACATGATGTTCATGGAGGTCGACGAGATGCTCGACGACATCTCACATATGGGCAGCCGCCATACCGACCCGCACTACCCGATTGGCTGGAGCCAGGCGGGCAACGCACCGTTCCAACGATGGAAGCGCGACACGCACCGCGGCGGCAACACCGACCCAATGATCGTGCACTGGCCGGCACAGATCCCCGCCGCCGACCAAGGCGCGATTCGCACGCAGTACCACCACATCACCGACCTCTACCCGACGTTGCTCGACATGGCCGGGCTGCCGATCCCGACGCGCGTCAACGGTGTCGATCAACAACCGCTCGAAGGGCACAGCTTCGCCCCCACGATCAGCAACGGCGACACACCGAATGTCAAGACGACGCAGTACTACGAAATGTTGGGCAGCCGCGCCATCTGGCACGACGGCTGGACTGCAGTCACCTGGCACCGGCCCGGGACCGACTGGGCCGATGACCCGTGGGAGCTCTATCACCAAGACATCGATTACAGCCAGGCGCACGACCTCGCCGGCGAGCATCCGGAAAAGCTTGCAGAGCTGGTCGCACTTTGGTGGGACGAAGCGCGTGCGCACAACGTCTTGCCACTCGACGACCGCGGCCGCGAGAGGTTCATCGACCCTCTGCGACCAACCGCGTCGGAGGACCGAGACGTGTATCGCTACTTCCCGGGCAGCACGCCAATCCCGAACCCGTCACTCCCCCTCATCCTCAACTGCCCACACTCACTCGCGGCGCACCTCACGCTGTCCGATGTTGATGGTGATGGTGATGGTGATGGTGATGGTGATGGTGATGCGGGTGTGCTCGTCTGCCAGGGCGGCGAGCTCGCCGGCTGGTCGCTCTTCGTCCAGAACGGTCGCGCTCACTACGTCCACAACGTCTTGAAGATAGAGATGTCTGAACTCGTCAGCGCCGATCCGCTGCCGACCGGCCAGCCGATCGAGGTTCGTGTCGACTACCAACCGATCGAGCAGGGTTGGGGGCGTGCAGTGATGTCGGTCAATGGCGCAATTGTCGCAACGAACGAACGCATGCGAATCACGCCAATGGGTTACTCGATGGTGCAAGAAGGCTTCGCAATTGGGAAGAGTTGGGGCACACCCGTTGCCTATGAGCACTACCAAGGCACATTCGAGTTCACCGGCGATCTGCGCGTCGTCGAGCTACGCACCGACCCCGCCGGCCAGGTCTGGACACCGCGACCCGACTGGAAGACGGAGTAGCAATCGCCGTCCTGTCACACCGAGGTCTGGCTTCGGTGTGCCAGGACGGCTCAGTAGTGTCAGTGCAATGCTGCGCTGGGCTGCCATCGGGACCGGATTCATCACGAACACCATGGTCGCGGCAATCGAACAGAGCCCCGGCTCTCGGCTTGATGTCGTGGCAGGTCGCTCGACCGAACGGACCGAAACATTTCGAGCCCAGCACGGCATCGATCGCGCTCTCAGCATCGAGGCCGCAATCAGCGATCCGCGCATCGACGCCGTATACATCGGTACACCAAACCACGCGCATCACGAACTCGCCGTTGCTGCGGCACGCGCCGGCAAGGCAGTGCTGTCTGAGAAATCGCTCACGCGAACAATGGCCACAGCGCGCGAACTCGTCGACAGCGTCCGACTCACAAACGCCTTCTTCGTTGAGGGGCTGATGTACCTCGCTCATCCGCTGTACGAGACAGTGCTCGACGTGCTCAGCGACGGCCGCCTTGGCGAACTGCGTTCGGTCAACGGCCGATACGCGGCGAACATTTCCAATGTCGTGAACGCTGCTGGCGGCGGCACCCTCTACAACATTGGTTGCTACCCGACGTCGCTCTTACACCTCGTCGTTCAAACAATGTGCGGACCGGGTGCCTTCGGCGAACGTTCGGCCGTTGCCGTCGGCGCTCGCAACGGCGACGGCAACGTCTCTGACACAGCAATCTCCATCCGCTTCGACAACGGTGTCCTCGCCAGCCTTCAGTCGACCGACGAATACGGCATGTCGCACGCATTCACGGTGACCGGCAACAACGGAACGCTGACCTTCGATACCAACCCATGGTTGCCTGTCGCCGGCCGCAACCAACTCACGTGGCAACCCTTCGATGGCGTTGCCGAAGTCATCGTGGTCAACAACGATCATGACGCGTTCTTCCACCAGGTACAGATGGTCGAGCGCCACGTCACAGCGGGCCACGCCGAAGCAGCGCGCCCGAGTCCGCGGCTCGACGACTCACTTGAGATCATGCAGCTCCTCACCGACTGGGAAGCCGCGGTGCCGGCACGACTTCGACGGCCTCAATTCTGATCGGTCGACCACATCATTCGTGGTGGTTGTCACCGACGTCGGCGCGCCAGGCCCGACGCCCCTGTCGCCCACAACGCCCACACCACGAGGACGGGCTGGAAGAGCAGCCGTGTGAAACGCTTGGAGTCCGTGTCGAGCCCGAACGCATCGACGCCGTCGACCCACTGGGCAATGTTGCCAGGGAAGATCGCCACGAAGAAGACCGCGACAATGACACCGACCAGCACACGATGCCGACCGAGCGCGATCAGTGCCGCACCGAGAGCCAGTTCAACGACGCCCGACACGAGTACGACGACGTCAGTGTCGAGCGGGA
>Ga0209502_10004403_pt1 | contig 10585 bp, 5 predicted proteins | sample ArcticOcean_MG_C_10_FD_187442 | JGI IMG/M metagenome (GOLD analysis project Ga0209502, IMG submission 187442) | Marine microbial communities from western Arctic Ocean - ArcticOcean_MG_CB11_90 (SPAdes) (version 2) | ecosystem: Environmental > Aquatic > Marine > Oceanic | place: Arctic Ocean...
ATAAAGAAGGCTAAGAGAGTTGTAAAGTTTGTCCGCTAGTTAGTAAATTGAATAAACATGTTAGAACCCCGGGCTAAAAAGGTGCCAGCAGCTGCGGTAATACCTTGACGGGGAAGCGTTATTGGCCTTTGCTGAGCGTAAAGTATGGCTAGATTGCTTAAGAAGTTGTGGGAAAAATTGAAATCGTAATTAACTTACCCCCAAAACCTTAATGCTTGGGATAATAAGAAGTTAGTAGTACCTGTAGTCTAGGGATAAAATATTATAAGACTACTAGAGACTCTCAAAGGCCTCGGCAGCTTGCTATTATTATCCGACATTGAACCATTTAAGTATAAGTATCGAATAGGATTGGAGACCCTAGTAGTTTATACCGTGAATTTATGGGCATTACATGTGGAATATTGATTTTTTGCATATACGTTAACGCTTAAATGCCTCGCTTGGGGAGTAAAGCTGCAAAGGTCAAACTTAAACAGATTGGCGGGAGTTTGTTCTAACGGTGGAGTGTGTGGATTAATTCGATAATCCGCGCCTAACCTTACCAACATATTGAGTTTTTTATTTGTATAATTTAGTGATTTACACCGATAAAATAAGAATTGGTACTGCATGGCTGTCGTCAGCTCGTGTTGTAGAATGTTACATTTACTTACACAACGGACGAAACCTTTACACTAAATTTCAAATATTTTATAGTTTTTAAAGAAACGCTATTTAATTGGTTTACCCCAGTTTGCGCTTAAAGACATAGTATTTTGTTTAGGTATATTTATTATTTACTACAAAGTTGGTTAACGGGGTTTTATATTTTAGAATAATAATTTTTAATTTTATAAGATAACCGGCTTTGGGGAAGCAGAGGAGAAGTCAAGTCATTATGGTCTAGATATGTTGGGCTTCACACGCACTACAAAGGCAAAAACAGAGGGATGCAACAGAGAAATCTGAAGCTAATCTTTAAAAATTGTCTAAGTTCTAATTGGGGGTTGAAAGTCACCCCCATGAAGTTGGAATCGTTAGTAATCGTAAATTAGTATGTTACGGTGAATTACAAGTCAAACTTTGTACACACCGCCCATCACGCTCGAAGAATTGTGTAAGCTGGACACTTCTTAGCTTGCAGCAGTATAATAGAGGAGACTAGGTGGGTTTATTTTAGGTTTACACCTATAAATAACTATAGTATACAGTGTTATAAACTAACCTAGCCGCGATTAGTCGTTGTTAGGCAAAATATTTTGCTGTTTTATGGTACCTGTTGGGGTTTTTTTAACTCTGGTAGTGTCTCCCACCAGGTTTACTTCTCCCCCCCTCCACTCCCACAACCTGCTTGGTGGGTTATTTAAGTTGTATAAGTCTTTATACAAATTTCGCTGTATGCTCGAGAGTTAAGGAGGGTGTAGTGATTTGAGCGAAGTTGAAACAAGGTAATTGTAGGGGAACCTGTTGTTGGAGTACACAAATATATAAGTAGTTCTATTAAGCTTGTCTGCCTTTTTTTAAAAGAGCACTGACGTCATTAGTGTAATTTTTCATGCACGTAAAAGTTGAAAGTAAGATTCCTGGCACTAAGGGGATACCTTGATATTAAAATTTGAACACGTATAAGAAGTGATTAGCTACTAGGAGTTTCTGATAAATAAAGATTAGTAGCATAAATTAATATAAGATAGTGAAGAGAAACATCTTACTAACTATTTTACAGTATATCAACCGAAAATGAGAAAGTAGCGGTGAGCGAAATTTCTATAGTTAAAGTAATATAATTGGGGGTTGGTTTGCTGCACAATGCTATTGGCAAAAGCAGCCACAGACGGTTAAAGCCCGGTAGTAGCACCCTCCCAAAACTTAGGGGTATAGTTTAAAGGTAGAACATTGGTCTTCAAAATCATACGTGTGGGTTCGATTCCTGCTACCCTTGCTTGAAAAAAAGAAAATTTAGAAAATTTTTGCCAAGTTATTTCCCGTCTATGTACCGCTCTTTTAAACCCAAGAAGGGTTTTAAATTGCGTCTTTTAAACCGTCAGCGCAAGGTGTTTGGGTCTAGGCCCATTAGGTACGTAAATCCAGCCCGCTTAGGCACTGTATATTCGCAGTCAGTTACTTCGGCTTCCAAATATTTTTTTATTTTTAAGAAAAAAAGTTGAATTTTCACAACTAAAATCCACAACATTGACATTTCTATCTTAGACATTATAAACGAGACCGACGCTTACCAGTTTTCTACCCCCTCCGCGCCTTTGTTTCTGCCACCAAGTGCGTTTTCCCTACCTCACCCACTCTTTACTTGCCTAACTAGTAAGCCCACTTTTAACAATAAGGTGTTACCTAACCCACAACCCGAACACGGTAATACTTCTGCTTTTGCAGATGTGGAGATTTCGAATAGTCTGACCTACTCAACTTGAAATAGTATAGGTGGTTGGTTTTTTTTAAAAAAGCGGCTTTCACAACTTGTTGCAACCTCGCAAAATATGGTTTTGGGTTATGGGTTTAAGCGTTTTGTTTTAGATAACCCTATTTTTTACCCCGATGCGGAGAATGTACGCGTTTTCAGAAATTTTGTTTTCTGCTCTTTACCGTCTGGCGTTATACATAGTATGAGGCAGATTACTTCATCTGGCAGCCTCATAAGTTTATTGCTTAGCTTTAAGCGTCGCACTTTCAAGAGGCAGATAAGCTTCGCTCTTAGTCGCAGTAGTATATACATGCTTAGGGCACGGGCTAAGCGGCGACCACGTAAAAGATTTAGGGTTCGCTATAAAATTATCTTACAACAGTTTACTCGTTTAAAATGAAGATTACGTAAGAATCGTAGGGTTATGCGCCGAGTTCTTAGTAAACTTGAGATGCGCGTCAACTCCGCCCGCCCGCCCTCTACCCGTATTCTAGAAAAGTATAATGTTCCGCGTTTCTTTACATTTCCGTTACGTAAACCAACGATACGCCCACTACAGCGCTTACGCCATACTGACTTAGCTTTTAGAAAGTCAAGGGGCTACACTTATGCATCCTACGTCAACAACTTACTTAGCACCAGTGGGCACACTTGCTCTTTGCTTTCCAAAGAACACTCTCTTTTACATTTTTTTTATAGTCCGCTTTTTTTTAAATTTTTTTTTTTAAAGCTTTCACTTACGGAGAGTACGTATTTACCCCCCAGTAGCTCGTCACTTCTACAGTTAGTTTATAAAGACGCACGCCTGTACCCGGCAACCAACTTGGCGTTGTCAATACCACTACGCAGTATTTTAATAAAAAAAATTTTAGCAAGCCAAACTAACTCCTTTCTTCATAAGCATGCACTGCCTTGGGCCCACAACTCGCTAATCCGTTTTATGGAGGACTGTTCTGGTAAAAGAGTTATGCTACAGATATATTCTTTTATTACCCAAAATATTGATAACGCCTACTTGGTTCTTTATAGGCGGTGGATGCCACGAATGCGTTATTATGAACAACGCTTGGGTCATAAATTTTTCCTTGGTGAAGCCTTAAGTATTATGCACCTGAGTTTTATTATGCATGATCCCAAGCTACTCATATCATGGTTCAGCGCCATAATAAAGCGTATTAGCTTTTGAAAAACACGTCTAGTTTTTCGTTTTTTTAGGTACCTCATTCAAAATTACTTTTCTAAGTTGTTTGAGCAACTTCAGGTGAAGGGTATAAAAGTCCGCTTGAAGGGTAAGATAAGTGTCTCTGGTAATTCCAGGAAAAGAACCATTCTTTACCGAGCAGGGTTAACTTCGCATTCGACAACTAAATTAAGGGTTTTAAACGAGTCTGTTATAATAAATACTTTCACCGGAGTTATGGGATTCCAAATATGATTATTTTACTAATTATAATTTTAATGCATCACTACAATAATTTTTTAGATTCTAACTGAGTTCAAACATATAAGCACACCGACCAAACTTGATTGGCTGACTCCCTAAACTGAGAAAAAATGTCTAATATATCTACATTAGACGCGTCGTTTTTGACATTCCTACATAACTCGTCTTTTGTAAACCAACACCTAACCCTAGACTACTCCTTAAAAGTTTCCTACCTAGATACTATCCTAATAACTGCTAACTCCACTAATTACTCCGTATCAACTCTATATATTTCGTACCTTAATGACTTGTATAACGGTTTTTCGGTATCTTACTTGCCCCTTATGTCCCTCTTTTTCTCTTCGTACCAAGACGTTTATAGCGTCATTATGTTAATTTCACCTGAGTTGATAATTGCATTTACTGACTATTTTAACTTTTATCACGCGTCCACCTTTATTAATGTTCAGGTTTCATCCTGTTTCGACTCATACACTAATAACCTAAACTATATATTTGGTGAAGGTATTTTAGCTTTATTTATGTTTTTATTTTTTTCTTGGGTTCTTATATACTTTTTTACAATAAATACACTCCTCACATGATCAACGTACAATTATAGCCAATTCATTAGGTTTTACATGTATTTTTTTTCAATGTCTAAAGATACACGACTTCAATTTGAAGTAGTTTTACAAACAGCAATATTCTTTTTTTTCTACTGATCTATGACTATAATGGCATTTGACGACGACAAAGAAGAGTTAATAGAATATATGGATACTATGTATTTTTATTTTTTTACATTTATAATTTTTTATTTTTTTTATAAACACTCAATCCACTATTTTTCTTTCTTGGAAGCTTCTGCTACTGGCTCTAGGTCAACCATGTTTTTGGTTACGCAGTTTAAGGGTGACTTCTTAGCCCTATTTTCAATGATCTTAAGGTTTTACTCCTTACTGCTTAGGCTTAACGTTTATGATATTTTAGATGATTGTTTAGACTTTTATTACGTCTTTATTGGGGATTTTGACGACGACGAGTACTTAAACGAACTTTTTTTTTCGATACACGGAACTTTGTTTTTTACTATGGACAATCAAGACGACCGGTCATTCTTACTAGAAGACGAGAATGACTTTTCTTTAGACTTTTTCTATACATATTTCGTAATGTGAGGAAAGATCTTCTACTTTCTCTTCTACACAGTTGAGCTTATTGCACGTTTTGGCTTAGCTTTTTACGTTATATACCTTGTACTATTCGAGATTTACGGGGTAAATTGTTCATACAAGGAGGACCAATACTTTAATTTAAAGAGGACCGCTTCCTAAATAGCAACTTATACTTAATGCTTTGACTTTACGATTCCTTTACAAGTTCCTGCGCTACCTTAGATAGTTTTTTTTTTAAGTATAACTACAAAACGTTTTTCTTTTACATTTACGATAACTGAATTCCGTCAGCTTTTTTGCCCACAGTTAACTTTATTGTAGATACACTCTACGCATTGTTATCTCTTATCAGCTACCCAGTTGGTGGCATATATAGCTCCTACGTAGAATTATTTCTTCTCTTGGAGAATACGATCACTTACGCCACAAACTTTTTAGTTGCGAAAGCTATTTCTATTGCGCTAAAATTTCTGATGTGTATATGCCTTCTTATCTTTGCCAGGGGTGGAATCCCAAGATTTCGTTTTGACTACTTAACACGTTTGGGCTGAATACGATTTTTGAGCCTTGTTCTTTTATCGTTTTTAATCGAGTTATTTCTTTTATCAATGCTATAGAGTTACGGACCTCAGTATACTTAATGTTCATTGGTGACTTAAATTTATATTTTATTATTTTTTTTTTAATTATGGTAAGCCTCTCTACAAATGTAACGAGCGCCCTACATTTACTGTTAACCGCTGAACTACTGTGGGTAACCCTTTACATAATCGTCCTTAACATGGGGATACTTTATGACAATGTAAACCTACTCTCTTTGACATTTTTTTTCCTAGTTCTGTCAGCCGTTGAATTTGGAATTGGAATTGTTCTTATTTTAGTACAGAACGTATTTCTACGGTCTATTTATTTGAGTGACAATTCTAAGAACTGGTTAAAGTATAATACTCGGTTTTTACTGCGCATCAAAAATTCTAAACTCCCGAGTTTTTAATACACATATCAAATGTTTTTACGTGACTTTTTTTTTACAAAAATACAATTCGTCTTAAAATTCTCTAACTACGTAGGATCTGCGTCATCAAATTTACAAGAATCCCCCAACCAAAAGTTTAGAAACTTGGTTAGTAGTATCTTTTTTTTACCTGTTACTGCGGCTTATTGAATTAAAACCCGTACTAGCTACACTACAAACAGTTGGGTTTTCACAACAAACCATAAGAGAATATCTGTTAACTATTTTAATTTCGTACTCGTGGCTGGAACAGCCGGTATGAGCTTAGCCACAGTTATTAGACTTGAGTTTGCGTACCCCGGTGTTGGTGTACTAGCTGGTGACAGCTTACAGTACCTTAGTACTGCTACTGCTCACGGTGTTATAATGGTTTTCTATATGATAATGCCTGCTATTTTCGGTGCATTTGGTAATTTTTTATTACCTACCCAGTTGGGAGTTCACGATGTTGCATTTCCCAGACTCAATAGCGCTGCTTTTTGGTTTTTACCGGGTGGTTTAATCATGCTCTGTCAACTTGTATGTACCGACCGTCGTTACGCCAGGATGAACTGTTTTAATATCCGCGAGCTACAAGGTATTTTAAAAAGGCGGTTCTTTACTGATATGGTAAACTCCCATGACCACAGAGATATATTAAGCTCTTCTATGATAGCAGCCAAGTTCAAACTTAATTCAGCGGAAAATATAAATTTAGACACAACGCTTTTTTACAATTGAGGTATTTTTCGAGGAAGCAGCTCCAAGTTTACAACCTTTAATACTGGGACCGGTACTAATAAAAAGTTAACCCTTTCCTTTTGAGATTCCCACTTTATTAATACTTTTGGGCCCCTATTTGACCTGTCCCTATTCTCTAACTATACAACCTACGTTTTTAACTCACTAACATTTATCCTTATAAAAGTTGCAAATACTCTTCTTAGGCCTGATTTAATTTTGTTTTCCGCAGTAACACCAATAGCTACATTTTTTGGAAGCTCTCCCGTTAACACTCTACTAAGTACCCTAAGTACTAATTTAATGGTGCTAAAAGTTAGCTTTGTCTCTGTGCCCGTAACCCATGTTTCACCCACCGAAGTTTCGCCTAAAAGGTTTTTTCTTTCTAAAGACACCGATATGCCTAAATATTACGATCAGTTTTTATTTTTAGAGAACTCAAATTCGCAGCGGGTAACAAGGTTTTCAAATTTACTTGTAAATTATGATTATAAAACAGGTCATTATCTTGGAGTTTGGGATAAACTTTACCCCCAACTTATGTTATCCTTTATAGAAGTTGCTCGGGGTATTCGTAAACCTTCATGGGTTTTTTCAGACCAATATTTAGACTTACTTAAGCAAAACTACAACAATTATTTCAGTAACTTCACAGGTAAGGCTAATTTACATTTAGCAAACATTGAAGATTGATATTCCGTTCACGTTAACCCGCTTCATAATACTTTCAACTATTACTATTTATTAAGTGCAAATACTGCTCATACTAACCCAAGGTGGCTCTCGTTAGTTGGTTTCGACCAGAAGTTTTATAAGATGTTTACTTCATCCTCAACCCAACAACGTGTTTTAGCTAATTGAAAACAGCTGAAATTTACAAGGGAGTCTTGACGTTGTAAACTTCTTAGTGCCAGACACCAAAATACGCTATATAGGCGCTTTTCCAGTGAGGAAAGTTTAATTTATTCTATTGAGAGAAACGCAAAAGACTTGCTCCCCGGTTGGGCCATGATAACTCCCTTTTCCTCCAGAGTTAGATACACGGCTATTGGAAGAATTGACGTAGGTCTATTAGGTGTTTTTCTAGCTATAAACGCATCTATTGTTAGCTCAGCAAATTTCCTTGTAACCTATCGATACTTATCAACACTAAACAATAGAAAAATGCGTGATGCAAGGTCCTTCTTCTCGGAGTCACTAATAGTTGCATCTTGAATGATGGTTGCAGCAAATCCAATGTTGGCCATTAGTATCCTAATGTTACTATCTGATAGGCACTGACAAACTTCCTTTTTCGACTATTCCGGCGGGGGGGATACTGTACTCTTCCAACATATGTTTTGGTTTTTTGGTCATCCCGAAGTTTACATAATTCTCATACCAATTTTTGGTTTTGCCAACACCATCATGTCCTTTTACTTTCGTAAACGTGTCTCTGCCAGAGCAAGTTTAATGTACTCCATGTATACTATTGCCTTCCTTGGTTTTTTCGTTTGAGGCCACCATATGTACATGGTTGGCTTATCACACACCACTCGAATGTTATTTAGTACGCTTACTGTTATGATTTCAGTCCCTGCCGCAACGAAATTAATGCACTGATGTGTAACCATTGTAAACAGTGTTTTTGTAATGGAGATTCCACTAATATTTACTTTTACATTTGCTTTTTTATTTGTTTGTGGTGGTGTTTCAGGTATGGCAGTAGCACACACTGGTATGGACGTTTTATTTCATGATACTTTTTACGTGATTGGTCACTTTCACGTGATGTTTGCTAGTTGTGCTATGATAGGTATATTTGCTGCCTTCTATTTTTATTTTCCAGCCATTTACGGTGTTAAGTACAGTCGAATTTTTGCCTATATACACTACGTATACTATGTTTTTGGCCAACTCATTACTATAATGCCTATGTTGTGACTAGGTTATTGTGGTATGCCACGTCGGGTTTTGGATTACCCAGCCTCCTTAGGGGGGTGACATGCCATATCTTCCGCCGGTCACTTACTAAGTGTTGCCGCTATTTTATCTTTTTTTGTTATGATATATGATAGTATTCGTCAGTCAAAACCCGTAATAAGGAGTAACTTTGGGGCTGGGCGTCTTAATACAAGAGTTAGTTTCTACTTTTTTGAAATTAACAGGCTCTCCTTTATTCAAAGAAAGAGCTTTCACAATTCACGGCTTTATGTGGGTAGTGCTACAGATAATATGAATAAGAAGCTAATCTATATTACTACACTAGATACAACGCTACTATCATATAAATTCTACTTTTAATCTATACTTAATGTTTCTCGTAAATTACCTTATAACCACTTGAACGGGCCTAACAAACCTTAAGAGCTTTTTTGTTGTAAGTCCTTTAGAAGGCAAATTCTCCAACGAAATGCTTAATACGTCCATAAATAATGCCCTAATTCCCGTCGATACCACGAGCCTAGCTCAGCTTTTTGCAATTCCCTCACTTTACGATGCTCTATACACCAACCTTAACTTGGCTGCTTTAAGCAGCATTACTTCGAAAGCTCAAGGTTCCTCAACGCTTCACTACTTAAGTTGGGAAAGGGTTTTTGATTTCGAGGAGCAATTTTCTAACTTGGGTTCTACTTTTGGCCTATGGTCTACCAACCAGACTTGGGCCCTCCCCTTTACCCCTCAGTCCACGTTAGGTTTTACCCTAACACCCCCCGCATCGTCCCACCTAATTGAAAAGGCAAGTCTAAATGCTTTGGATATCGCCGACGACGTTTTTTCACCTCTGTTAGATTTTATAGGTCTGACAGTTTTGGAGAAGAACAACCCCTTGAGGCTGTATGACATCTTGCCAGCCTCTATTGACCGCGTCACTTTGCAAAATTTAGACTCGTGGTTACTAACAGGGGACAGTACTCCAGTACAAACGTCTTCGGTGCCTGATACCAAACTTTACTACCCTGAGCCTTTTGTGGCTTCCCCGTCGTTTGTACACGAGGAGATTTGGTTTCTGCACATTTTATACTACAACTACTGACTTTGATTTTTCTTTATCTCCCTAATAATGTTTTACTTTGTAACCTTTATATCAGTAGTTCGCTGGTGTAACTTACGGGTAAAGCCTAAACGAGAGACACGAGGGGTCAGTAGGTCTAAGTGTGCCGACCTAATTACTGCTTGTGTGCCTGTTTCGTGGGCTGCCTCAATTATCATATCGGAGACTGTAGATGCTTCCGATTATTATGACGGCTTTGGGACGGGCGAGCTTGTTATCGGTATAAGGGCTTACCAGTGGGGTTGGGAGTATTTTTATCCTCGTAATATAGATACTAATTACAACCTGCGTCTAAGCTACTCAGCTTTGTTAGGTCGTTCGGTAAAATACTCAACAAGTAGTTCCGAACTGATGGATTCTAATCAGTTGTGGAAGCATTTTCAAAAAAAAAGTTTAAATAGCCAGCCTAATACCCCCGGTCATTTACTTTTATCCCCCCCCACAAAAAATTCTTCCCTAAACAACGTAGATTTCTCTTCTGTTGGGAGCACTGTTAACTCAGACCCCAATGCGTTTAAGAAGATTCAAAAGTACTCTAAACTTTCAGTCAATCAAAATATGCTAGAAACCTCAAATATGAATGCTAGGTTTAATAAACTGGGTAGTCTTTATTTAACTGACCTTAGCCTAGCACCAAATGCTGCGTCGTACCATACAAACCGCCAGCATATTCAAAGTTCTGCAAGTTCTTTCTTACCTAGTTTTTTCACGTTAACCGATCAGGTTTCGTTAGACCGCTATTTCTCATACGCACTGGGCTTTTCTGGGGACTTTTTAGGTACAAAAAGCTCTATGCGGAATTACAATTTTT
>Ga0209502_10004406_pt1 | contig 10581 bp, 9 predicted proteins | sample ArcticOcean_MG_C_10_FD_187442 | JGI IMG/M metagenome (GOLD analysis project Ga0209502, IMG submission 187442) | Marine microbial communities from western Arctic Ocean - ArcticOcean_MG_CB11_90 (SPAdes) (version 2) | ecosystem: Environmental > Aquatic > Marine > Oceanic | place: Arctic Ocean...
AAAATAAAATTAGGTCATACGAAGACGATGCTTTTGAAGTTGTCAAAAAAAAATCCCTAAAAAAGGATTTTTTTTCACATTATTCTTTAACAATAGCTTATCTTAAAATAGGTAAGCACGAATTAGCGATTGATAATCTTAATATAATAAAAAATAATTATAAAAACTATCCATTTTTTTATGAGTTAGCTGGTGATATCTATTTCAATAAGGGTAATTTAAATAAAGCTATAGAAAATTATGAAAATGCTATTAAATTACTCAAAGAAGATAAATTAGCATCAAATACTTTAATCAAATTTTCTTTAGCAAGATCATTTTTGCAAACTAAGGAACTAATCAATGTTAAAAAAGCTATTTATTTATTAGAAGAATTAATTCTACTTGAATCTAATTGGAGTTACTTGTGGAGATTAATTGCACAAGGATCTGGTATGATAAATAATAAAGGAATATCTTACATTGCATTTGCTGAAGAAGCTATGATCAAAAACAACTTTAAAAAAGCTAAAAAGTATGTAGATATAGGGCTAAGAGATACTTCATTACCAATTTCTTACAGGCTAAGAGGAAATGATATAACTGCTAGAATTAAAACTAAAAAGAAATGATGATAACTAATATGTACAAATATAATACATTAACTAAAAATATTTTTCTAATTTTGTGCTTTGGCTTATTTTCAATAAACTTTGCTTACGCCCATAATATCGAAAGAAATAAAATTGAAAAAATCATTGAAGATTTTTTAATTCAAAATCCTCAGGTACTTAAGTCAACACTTGATAACCTTGAATTATCACTAAAAAAACAAAAAAAACAGCTTGCTATTAAACTATTAAAGACCGCAAATAATCCTATTATTTTTCAAAAAAATGCTGATCTAACAATTTATGAATTTTTTGATTACAACTGTGGTTATTGTAAGTCTGTAGTTCAATTACTTATCGATACTATTTCTGAAGATACAAAGGTAAACTTAGTTTTTGTTGAGTACCCAATATTATCTCAAGATTCTTATACTGCTGCGCTAGCTGCATTGGCCTCAAAAAAACAGAATTTATATAGAGAATTTCATTTATCTTTAATGAATACCAAAGGTAGAATAAATGAAAATATAATTTTTAAAAATGCAGAAGAGATAGGTTTGAATATTGATGAATTAAAATTAGATATGAATGATCCTGAAATTCAATTAATACTTAAGAAAAATCGTGAAGTAGCTAAATCACTTGAGTTAAATGGTACACCTGCTTTTATAATAGGAGATATTATATATCCAGGAGCAATCAATAAAATTCAATTAAAAAAAGCGATAAAACTCTATCGTAAGAGTTAAAAATTTTATATAGTTATAATAAAAAATGGGCTTGCTTTGACTTTATCTATGACAAAATAAGTAATGCAACTTGGAGAATAAGCTTGGAAAAAAAAATATATATTTTAAATGGTCCAAACTTAAATTTTTTGGGGAAAAGAGAACCAGAAAAGTATGGAACCACAACTATTAAAGAGCTTGAAGTTTTATGTCAAAATCAATGTAAAAAAAATATCCTTAATTTACTATTTTTTCAATCTAACTTTGAAGGAGATTTAATAGAAAAAATCCATCAAGCTAGAGATAATGCAAGTGGAATAATAATTAATGCTGGAGCTTTAACACATACCTCAATTGCAATACTTGACGCCTTAAGTATGTTTGATGGGCCAAAAATTGAGATCCATATAACAAATGTTTATGCTAGAGAACCTTTTCGTCATAAATCATATATCAGTCCAGTTTCCACTGGAATAATAGCCGGATTGGGAATTAATTCATATTTATTAGCAATTGATGCAATTAAGAAAATTTTAGACGATTAAAACTAAGATTGGAAAACTACCTATGAGTAATAAAAAATATAATCATTCAGATAATATAACTTTAGTTCAAAAGTTTGTAGATATAATGAATAGTAATAATTTATCTGAATTAGAATATGAATCAGATGATATAAAATTGAAAATTAGTAATAAATTTGTTAATAAAAACTCAAATACATCAGCCTTAATTAATCAGAGCTTAGAAGAAAAACTAATTCAAAATGCTCCAGATGAAAAATTAGAAAAATTTTCACATGATCATCAAGGCGCCGTTAATTCTCCAATGGTTGGAACTGCTTACTCATCGTCTGAACCTGGTAAAGAACCATTTGTAAAAATGAACTCCTCAGTAACAAAAGGTGATACATTACTAATTATTGAGGCAATGAAAGTTATGAATATAATTACCGCACATAAATCTGGTAAAATTATTTTTATTGGCTTTGAAGATAGTCAACCTGTTGAATATGATCAAACATTATTAATTATTGAGTAGAAATTCACAATGTTTTCAAAAATACTTATAGCAAATCGAGGCGATGTGGCCTTAAGAGTTTTAAGAGCCTGTAAAGAACTTGATATTAAAACCGTAGCAGTTCACTCAACAGCTGATAGAGATGCCATTCACGTTAGATTGGCTGATGAAAGTGTTTGCATAGGTCCTCCTGCTTCTTCTGAATCATATTTAAATATACCTGCAATAATAACAGCTGCTCAATTAGTAGGAGCAGATGCAATTCATCCTGGAGTTGGGTTTTTATCTGAAAATGCTGATTTTGCAGAAATAGTTGAGGCACATAATATTGTATTTATTGGTCCTAGACCAGAACATATCAGATGTATGGGAGATAAAATCGAAGCTAAAATAACAGCTAAGAAGCTGGGTATTCCTTTAGTTCCTGGTTCTGAAGGTGATATAATAAATCTTGAACATGCAATAAAAGAAGCTAAACGAATTGGTTACCCTGTTTTAATAAAAGCTGCATCTGGAGGTGGTGGTAGAGGAATGAAAGTTGCTCTAATAGAAGCTGATTTAGAAACGGCTTTTTTATCTGCGAAAAGCGAATCAAAAGTGGCATTTGGTGATGATCGTGTTTATATAGAAAGATATCTTCAAAACCCTAGGCATATAGAAGTCCAAATTATCTCTGATAAATATGGAAATACAGTTCATCTTGGAGAAAGAGAGTGCTCCATTCAAAGACGTCATCAAAAAGTAATTGAAGAAGCTCCATCTCCAGTTATTGACTCAAAAACTAGAGCCAAAATAGGTGAAATAGCAACAAAAGCTGTATCGGAAATGGGTTATCTGGGTTTAGGTACTATAGAATTTTTGTATGAAAACAATGATTTTTTTTTCATAGAGATGAATACCAGACTTCAAGTTGAACATCCTATTACAGAAGCTATTACAGGAAAAGATCTTGTTAGAGAACAAATAATGATTGCATCAGGCCTTCCGCTTTCCTTCAAACAATCAGATATTGTAATCAATGGTCATGCTATTGAATGCCGAATCAATGCAGAAGATCCTGAAACATTCACTCCATCTCCAGGAAAAGTTTTACAATTTCATTCACCTAGTGGGTTGGGTGTTAGAGTTGATGCATGCATTTATTCAGGTTACACAGTGCCACCTTATTACGATAGCCTAATTGCAAAATTAATAGTACATGGTGAAAATAGAGCTCATTGTCTTTTAAAACTAAAACAAGCATTGAATGAAATAATAATAGAACCTATTTCAACTACCATTGATCTTCATAAGAAAATTTTAAGCACTAAGGTTATGCAAAATGGTTCTTATGATATTCGATGGTTGGAAGAAGAGTTGTTAAAAATAACGTAACCTATGACAGTTAAGAAACTATTATTGTGAAAAATGAGTATTATAATTCAATTAAACCTGAAGATTTAATTAAATTATATACGGTTGGCATTTTCCCTATGTCCAAAAATAGAGAAGATCAAGAAATATTTTTCGTTAATCCAGATTATCGTACTATAATTCCAATTAGAAAATTCCATTTTTCTAAAAGTCTAAAAAGGTTAATTAGACAAAGACCTTTTAAAATAACCTTTAATAAAGCTTTTCCTCAAGTAATTCACTCATGTGCTAATATTAATAGAAATGATACTTGGATAAATAAAGAAATAGAAAGTTTATTTATATCTCTTCATAAAATGCAATATGCCCATTCAATAGAATGTTGGAAAAACAATGAATTGATTGGTGGTATATACGGATTAGCAATTGGTGGTGTATTTTTTGCTGAATCAATGTTTAGTTCCATATCTAACGGAAGCAAAATAGCTCTTGCACATCTTGCAGCAATACTTTGGAAAACTGGGTTTAAATTATTAGACGTTCAGTTCTTAAACGAGCATCTTCTTCAATTTGGCGCGCATGAAATAACAAAGTATCAATTTGAAACGAAACTCAAGTTAGCACTAAAAATAGAAGCTGATCTTTATTCTATAGAACCAACAGATAATGATTTATTTGAATGCTTATCATTACTTGTACATTCTAATATAGACAAATCATAAACTGAGTCTTGAAGCGCACTTAAAGCTGGGCTTGATGCAAACATCCATCCATTAAATTTAACTTCTGACAATCTATCTGAATTATCATTTATTTTAATAAATGCCAATGATTCAGGTTTATCTATAGGCTTAGAAAAAACACATCTTTCAACAAAAATATCAAGAACACCAAATTTATATGATTGACCAACATATACCTCAAAGGTTTCTATTCTCGCTGTAATTTTGTCTAACCCTTGTAAAGTCAGTTTATTACCTTCAATCCAAGAAGAAGCATATCCAATATTTAAAAAAATAATAAAAATAAACGCTAATATTATCTTTTTAAAATCCATTAAATATCCTGTTTTTTCTTATTGTAGTTAAGAATAAGTTATCATTTTTTATTATTAGAGAAAACTGCTTTACCTAATAAATCCGTAAAACTAACTGAATCTTTCGTATCATATATTATGTCATCAAGCTTTAAATACGTTTCGGCTGAACCAGGAATTATATCTATAAAGTTACCTCCTAATAAAGATGACGAAATAATTCTAGCAGAGGAATCGTCAGGGACTTTTATATTATCATTTAAATTAACAATGACCTTTGCATTATAATTTTCCATATTTAACTCAAGTTTTAAAATTTTACCTACGTTAATACCAGATATCTTTACATGATCTCCATTCTTTAGGCCTGCCGAAGATCCAAAGATTAATGATATTTGGTATCCCTCCTTCTGATTATCATTAACTATTTTCATACCTAAGATTAAAAAACATATTGCAGTAATTAATACTATTCCACCCATTAAGGTTTCAACTGGGTTATACCTCATATTTTTAGTTTCCTACTTTAAAACAGATTACTTTCCCCATATTATATCTGTTTTTTATTAATAATAAAAATCAATTTTACAATTAACTTTTTACTATAAAATAATAAATCAATAAAAAATAAGTAAAATTAAACAGTTACCAAAATAAATATATATTTATTAATTAATCCTCTTTACTGAGACATACAAAATCGTGTAGTTTATATTTTGTATGATACTACATATTGTGTTTATCCACAGATAAAAAATAATTAGTATTGTCTTAAAACATATGAAACAAAAAAAATTAAGGAAAAACAAAGATTTATTTTTAAACAATTATTAATATAATATTATGTTATAAATTCTTAACAACTTATCAACAAGGATTAAGGAATATTTTCTTATTAATAATAAATAATAGCATTTTCTTAATTCTAAATTAATGAGGAAAAAGATGAAATTTAAGAGGCACTTCACAAAAAAAGAAAATGACGCTTACGCTGGTTTAGAGTTCAAAACAACAACAAGTGAAATTAAAAATCCAGATGGAACAATTGTTTTTAGTGCCCCTAACATTGAGGTCCCGGGAAATTACTCTCAAGTAGCCGCAGATATCATTGCTCAAAAGTATTTTCGTAAAGCAGGCATACCTATTTATCTAAAAAAAGTAAAAGAAGAAAACATACCATCATGGCTATATCGTTCTGAACCTGATTTAGAAAAATTAAGTAATATTTCAGAAGAAAAAAGATTTGTAGGTGAAGAATCAGCTAAACAAGTTTTTGACAGATTAGCCGGAACTTGGACTTATTGGGGATGGAAAGGAAAGTATTTTACAACTGAAGAAGACGCAAAGATTTATTTTGATGAAATGAGATTTATGCTTGCCGCTCAGATGTGCGCTCCAAACTCTCCTCAATGGTTCAATACAGGATTACATTGGGCATATGGTATAGATGGACCAAGTCAAGGTCACTATTATGTTGATTTTGAAACCAAAAAATTAGTTAAATCTAAAACTTCTTACGAGCATCCACAACCACATGCTTGCTTTATTCAGTCAGTTAAAGATGATCTGGTTAATGAAGGTGGTATTATGGACCTTTGGGTTAGGGAAGCTCGATTGTTTAAATACGGATCTGGAACAGGTTCAAACTTTTCTAAGCTTAGAGGTAGTAGTGAAGGATTATCTGGTGGTGGAAGATCATCTGGAATGATGAGTTTTTTAAGGATTGGAGATAGAGCTGCTGGAGCAATCAAATCTGGTGGTACAACTAGAAGAGCAGCTAAAATGGTTACGGTTGATGTTGATCATCCAGATATTGAAGAATATATAAATTGGAAAGTAGTAGAAGAACAAAAAGTAGCGGCGTTAGTTGCTGGATCAAAGTTAACAGCTAAAAATTTGAAATCTGTTATGGAAGCATGTAATATTGCAACTTATTCAGATAAAGATAGATTAAATCCTAAAATAAATGTGACGTTAAAAAAATCTATCCTTAATTGTCGTGCCGTTATGGTTCCTGAGAATTATATTCAAAGGGTTATTCAATTTGCTGGACAAGGTTTTAAAGAGATTGATTTTCAAACTTACGATACTGATTGGGATAGTGAGGCATACTTAACTGTTTCAGGCCAAAACTCAAATAACTCTGTAAGAGTTAGTAATGATTTTTTGGAAAAAGTAGCTCAAAAAGGTGATTGGAACCTTATCCGAAGAACTGATGGCGGTGTTCATAAAACATTAGATGCATCAGAATTATGGTCAAAAATTTCAGAGGCAGCATGGGCATGCGCTGATCCTGGTTTACAATACGACACAACCATTAATGAATGGCACACTTGTCCTGAAGCAGGAAGAATTAATGCTTCCAACCCTTGCTCTGAGTATATGTTTCTTGACGATACTGCTTGTAATTTAGCGTCAATAAATTTATTGCAACTAAAAAAAACAGATGGTTCTTTTGATATTGATTCATATGAATATACAACAAGGTTGTGGACATTAACACTAGAAATTTCTGTTATGATGGCTCAGTTTCCATCAAAGGAAATAGCTCAAAGATCATATGAATTTAGAACTCTTGGGTTAGGTTATGCTAATATAGGTGGCTTATTAATGTCTTGGGGTATTCCATATGACAGTGATCAGGGACGATCTATCTGCGCGGCACTAACTTCAATTATGACAGGAATTTCATATGCTACATCCGCAGAAATAGCTGGTGAGTTAGGAGCTTTCCCTAAATATAAAGAAAATGCAAAAAGCATGTTAAGAGTAATACGGAATCATAAACGTGCCTCAGAGGGAAAAACAAGAGGTTATGAAGAGCTTTCTATTAACCCTGTACCTCTAATGTCACATGATTGCCCCGATCAAAGACTAATAGATGCCGCTAAAAATGCATGGGTTAAGGCTCTTTCTCTTGGAGAAAAGAATGGTTATAGAAACGCTCAAGCTACTGTTATAGCTCCGACGGGTACAATTGGACTTGTTATGGATTGTGATACAACAGGTATTGAACCAGATTTTGCTATGGTCAAATTTAAAAAACTAGCTGGTGGTGGATATTTTAAAATAATTAATCGTGTTGTTCCAGAAGCTCTAGCTCATATGGGTTACGATGCCGATCAAATTGAGGATATGCAAAGATATGCCTTAGGTGCTGGTAGTTTAAAGAATTGTCAATCCATAAGCCATAATGCACTTATATCAAAAGGTTTTACTGATAAGGAATTATCATTAGTAGAAAATTCACTAGAATCTGCATTTGACATCAAGTTTGTTTTTAATCAATTCACATTTGGAGAAGATTTCTGTAAAAATACTTTGGGAATGACGACAGAACAAATGAATGACTTTTCATTTAATATGCTTGAATTTCTTGGTTTTACTTCAGAAGAAATAGACGCTGCTAATATTCATGTTTGTGGTGCAATGACGCTTGAAGGAGCACCTCATCTTAGTAAAGATCACCTACCTGTATTTGACTGCGCTAATGTTTGCGGTAGAATAGGGAAAAGATCTTTATCAGTTGATAGCCATATCAAAATGATGGCTGCTGCTCAGTCTTTCGTGTCTGGGGCTATTTCAAAGACAATAAACATGCCTAATAATGCAACGATAGAGGATTGTAGCGATGCATATATGCTATCTTGGCAATTAGGAATAAAAGCTAATGCGCTATATAGAGATGGATCAAAATTAAGTCAGCCACTAAACTCTGCCTTACTTGAAGATGATGACATTAATGAAGATGAAGATAACTCAACTAATGAACAAGACTTAACTAAGCGAACAAGTGAAGTAGTTGAAAAAATTGTTGAACGTTTCATAAAGGCAGAAAGAGATAAACTACCTCATAGAAGAAAAGGATATACTCAAAAAGCTACTGTGGGAGGCCATAAAGTTTATTTAAGAACTGGAGAATACGAAAATGGTAAAATAGGCGAAATATTTGTTGATATGCATAAAGAAGGTGCTGCGTTTAGATCTTTAATGAATAATTTTGCAATTGCTGTTTCAATAGGATTACAGTATGGAGTTCCTTTAGAAGAATTTGTAGAAGCTTTTACATTTACTCGCTTTGAACCACAAGGAATAGTAACTGGGAATGATACAATTAAAATGTCGACATCTATTCTTGACTATATTTTCAGAGAATTAGCAATATCTTATTTAGATAGAAATGATCTAGGCCATGTTGTCCCAGATGATTTAGAATCTAGTACAACTGGATCTGGTCAGAACCAAAGCTTTATATCTGAAAAAGTTGCAAGTAGAGGCTTTGTTAGAAGAGAGCTAAAAGTAGTTTCTGGTGGTGCCAGTAATGTTACAATTATGCCTACAACAAGCTTACTTAAAGAAACTGAAGTTAAAGTTGAAATATCTAAAGAAGAACTACGTACAAATGTGAATAATAATACACGAACAATTTCTCAAGAAATTGAGGCTAAGATAAAAGGTTATGAAGGTGAAGCGTGTGGAGAGTGTGGTAACTTTACTTTAGTAAGAAATGGTACGTGTATGAAGTGCAATACATGTGGTGGAACATCTGGCTGCTCGTAGAGGATTAATAATGACAAATATTATTGAAAAAAAATTACAAGAATTAAATATTACACTTGATGAAGCAAGTAAACCTGCAGGAAGCTACGTCCCATATGTTATCTCAAATAATTTAGTTTTTATTTCAGGGCAATTACCTTTTATTGATGGTTTGATAACTATAAAGGGTAAAGTAGGTGAAGAGGTCTCGGAAGATGATGCTATCTTAATGGCTGAAGTTTGTGCTAAAGCACTTTTAAGTCAACTTAAATCTGCTTGTGGTGGAGATCTTAATAAAGTTAAAAGAGTAGTTAAATTAGGTGGCTTTGTAGCTTCAAGTCCCAATTTTATAGATCACCCAAAAATAATAAACGGAGCGTCAAATTTAATAGTTAAGATCTTTGAAGATAAAGGAAAACACTCAAGATTTGCAGTTGGGGTAGCATCACTTCCATTAAATGCTCCTGTAGAAATTGAAGGTGTTTTTGAAATAGAAAATTAAAATTTTTATTTTTATAATAGTAAATGTTAAATTAAAAAATGAAAATTGAATTAGTATCTAACTTAATTAATGTTGATAAAGATCAATGGAATAGACTAAATGTAACTAATCATCCATTTACATCATATGAATTTTTAACTTCATTAGAGCTGTCACATTCAGTATGTCAAAAGACTGGATGGACACCGCAACATATTGTAATAAAAGATAACAAAAATATCTTAATAGGAGCCTTGCCCAATTATTTAAAGATGCATTCGTATGGTGAATATATATTTGATCATAGCTGGGCGAATGCGTTTGAAAATGCTGGTGGCCAATATTATCCAAAGTTATTATCCGCTATTCCATTTACACCTGCAACTGGTCCTCGATTTTTGATTAGAGATGATAATGTAGATAAAGATAAGATATTTGAATTATTAATAAATACAATAGAAAATCTTGTGAAAAATAATAACTTAAGCTCAGCTCATATTAATTTTCTTTCTGAAGATATAAGTATAAAATTAAATCATAAAAATTGGATAGAACGAAAAGGGCTACAATTTCATTGGCATAATAAAGAGTATAAGACATTTAACGATTTTTTAGAAAAATTAAAAAGTACGAAGAGAAAGGCTATTAAAAAAGAACGACAAAAAATATTCAATTTCGATATCAAAATAGAACGTATTACTGGGAATGACTTAACTGATGAAATGTGGGATTCCTTTTATGAATTTTATTTAAATACAATAGATAAAAAATGGGGAGGTGCTTATTTAACTAAGAACTTCTTTTATTTAATTAATCAAAATATGAAAGATAAAG
>Ga0209502_10004409_pt1 | contig 10575 bp, 12 predicted proteins | sample ArcticOcean_MG_C_10_FD_187442 | JGI IMG/M metagenome (GOLD analysis project Ga0209502, IMG submission 187442) | Marine microbial communities from western Arctic Ocean - ArcticOcean_MG_CB11_90 (SPAdes) (version 2) | ecosystem: Environmental > Aquatic > Marine > Oceanic | place: Arctic Ocean...
TTCAGCATTTCCTTGAATTACAGATAAACCTCTAGATATGCATTGTTTAACTTTATATTCTTCGAGCTCTATGCCTCTCGCATCTATATCTTTATTTTTAATAAGAGCTTCTATTAAAGTACCATCACCACAACCTACATCTAATACTCTAGATTGGATAGGAAGCAAATTTGTAATTATTTTGAACTCATTTTTCATTTTTAAATATTTCAAAATTAGAATCTAAAAAACCTTTAAGAGTTTCTAAGAATTCTGGCTCGTTAACTAAAAAAGAGTCGTGTCCTTTATCTGTTTTAATCTCAGCAAAAGCAACATTAGTACCAGATGCGTTTAAAGCAATTACAATATCTTTACTATTTTTTGTGGGGTAAAGCCAATCCGAAGAAAAAGATATAATTAAAAATCTAGTTTTGTGATCTTGAAATGCTCCAACCAAGCCCTCTTTAAATTGTTTTGATAAATCAAAATAATCCATAGCTCTCGAAATATATAAATATGAATTTGCGTCAAATCTATCTACAAACACATTACCTTGATGTCTTAAATAACTTTCTATTTGAAAATCAGCATCAAATGTAAATTCATAATCTTTTTTTTCTTGTAGTTTTCTTCCAAATCTTTCTTGCAAGCCTTTGTCTGACATATAAGTAATGTGAGCAGCCATTCTTGCTACTGCTAATCCATTTTTAGGAATCTGTTTATCTTTGTAATAGTTTCCTTTATTCCATAAAGGATCAGACATAATCGCTTGTCTAGCTAATTCATTTAGTGCTATTTGCTGCGCATTATGACTCGCAGTTGATGCAATGGGCACTGCTGAAAAAGTCTTATCAGGATACAAGGCACAAAACTGCAGAAGTTGCATCCCACCCATTGACCCACCTAAAACACTTAAGAGTTTTTTTATATTAAAGTGTTCCAACAAAGTTTCTTGTGCTCTCACCATGTCTCTAATTGTAATTACCGGAAATTTTAATCCATAGGGTTCATCGTCTACATCATTAATATTTTTAGGTCCAAATGAACCCATACACCCACCTAAAACATTTGCACAAATAATAAAATATTTTTCAGTATCTACAGCTTTTCCTGGACCTACAGCTATATTCCACCAACCTTCTTTATTAGTAACAGGATTAATTCCTGTAACAAATTGATCACCCGTGAGTGCATGAAAAATTAGAATTGCATTATTTTTTTCTTTATTAAGTTTGCCATAAGTTTCATAAGCTATAGGAAAATCTTTTATGGTTTGACCACAATCTAGCTTAAGTGGTTTTGTTACAGTTATTTGTTTTATATTCTCAATTTTATAGTTCATATAAAAAAAAACCCAGCTAAACTGGGCAGAACCCTATTTAGCGAATTTTATTATGCGCCCGCAATTTGGTTAAATCAGCGCAGCAAACTTGTACTAAATCGTTAGAAAATTGTCAATTTTATAAGAAATTAAAATGAATATAGAAATAATAAAGCTTTTTAGATAAGACTTACATAAATTATGAAATTACCAAAAGCTAAAAGTCTTAATGCTGAAAAATATGTTGCTGGATTGGGCTTATTTAAGCAAAAGTTTGCCAAAATAAAATTATCTGCAAATGAATCTGCATTGGGACCAAGCCCAAAAGCAGTAAAAGAATACATTAAAGTTTCAAAAAATTTTAAAAGGTACCCAGACTCGAATGGAACTTTACTAAGAAAAACTATCGCAAAAAAATTTAACTTAGATGAAGGTAGAATAATTTTAGGTAACGGTTCAGATCAAATCTTCGAACTCATATGCAAAGCCTTTCTTTATAAAAATGATGAAGTTGTAGTGTCACAATATAGTTTTATTATCTATAGAATTTACAGCAAACTTAATTCTGCAAAAGTAGTTTACGCTCCAGAAAATAATTTTACCACTTCTGTAAACAACATACTTTCATGTGTAAGTAGTAAAACTAAAATTATTTTTATTGCAAACCCTAACAACCCCACAGGTACATATATTAGTAAAACAGAAATATTAAGATTAAGAAAAAAATTAAGAAACGATATCCTATTAGTTATTGATGATGCATATTTTGAATATATGAATTTTAAAGATTATGAATGTGGACTGAAACTATTTTCTAAATTTAAAAATGTTGTTGTAACTAGAACATTTTCAAAAATATATGGTTTAGCAGGATTGAGAGTTGGTTGGGGCTATGCTTCCAAAAATATAATTGATTCATTGTACGAATTAAAACCTCCCTTTAATGTTAGTCGCCCAGCATTATTTGCGGCAGCAGCAGCAATAAAGGATACAGTTTGGTTGAATAAAGAAATAAACTATATAAGAAAATGGTCAAAAAAATTTTATGACATCTTTAAGAAATTAAATATAAATTCAAACAAGACTAGTGTAAATTTTTTATTAATTAATTTTGATCGAGTAAAAAAAAATTCAAAGCAGGTTTTCCATACTTTAGCTAAAAAAGGCATTTTATTAAGAGAAATGAATGTATACTCAATAAAAAATTCTTTAAGAGTCACTATTGGCACTAACAAGGAAAACTTAAAATTAATAGTTGAGTTAAAAAAAATTCTTAATGTTTGATAATATTTCTATAATCGGATGCGGCTTGATAGGATCTTCAATATTAAGAGCTATTAAAAGCAAAAATCTAGCAAAAGAAATTAGAATTTTTGACCACTCAAAAGAAGTTACTACTTATTTAAAGAAAGAAAATATATGTACAAATATATATAGCGACATTCGTCATTGTGTCATTAATTCAGATTTAATAATTATAGCAACACCTCTTAGTAGCTATAAAGAAATTATTCTTTCGATAAAAGACAGTTTAAAAAAAAATGCTATTTTAACCGACACTGGTTCTGTCAAAAAAGAAGTTATGAAAATAATTCATAATATTAATTTAAAAGATATTCACTGGATACCCTCACATCCAATTGCTGGAACAGAAGAAAGCGGACCTAAAGCAGGGCAGGCTGAAATGTTTGAAAACCGTTGGTGTATTATTTCTCCACCTAAAAATTGTGCAGAGCAACCTGTAAAAAGACTAAAAATGCTATGGGAAAATATTGGGAGTAAGGTTAAGATTATGACTCCAGAAGAGCACGATAAAATTTTGTCTTTGACTAGTCATTTACCACACGCAATTGCTTATAATATCGTTAGAACAGTAATGAGCGTAGAAGACAAATTAAAGCAAGAGGTAATTCAATATAGTGCTGGTGGGTTAAGAGACTTTACAAGAATAGCTGCCTCTAACCCCTTGATGTGGAGAGATATTTTTTTAGACAATAGTGAGAACGTATCTAAAGGTATTGATAGTTTTATTGAAAAACTTAAAGAATTAAAAAAAGCTGTAAACGACAAAAATGGGGATAAACTTTATCAAATTTTTAACTCTACTAAAGAAGTAAGAAAAGAAGTTATTAAAGCTGGTCAAGATACTAACAAACCAGATTTTGGTAGAAAAAAAAATTAAGAATATTTTTCAGTTTCGGAGTAAATTTTTTCTTCCAAAATTTTGAGAAAAATAGTCTTTTCTAAACCTGGTTCAATTGGCTCTAAAAAAGAAACATGTATATCACCCGCGTATTTCATAAAACTATTTTTTGGCCATATTCTCCCAGAATTTAATGCAACAGGCACACACGGCAGATCAAGTAAGTCATAAATTCTACCCACACCTTTTTTAAAAGGGCTTCTGTCATCAAATTTAACCCTAGTTCCCTGAGGAAATATTAAAAGAGGTCTATTTTTTTTTTTAATATTATTTTTTATCTTGTCAAAAAAATTTAAATTTTCTTTAGTTGTCGTGTCTCTAACTATTTCAATTGATCCAATTTTTTTTAAATACAACCCGAATATAGGTATTTTCAAAAGCTCTTTTTTTAAAATAAAAATAGGAAAATTTAAAGGTGCCTGAAGAACAAAAGTTTCAAACATTGATTGATGAGCAGAGGCTACAAAAAATTTTTCTACTTTCTTTAAGTTTTCTAATCCGTGAAATATAACTTTAGTATTTAAAAATAATTTTAATATTAGAATTATGTAGTATGCTAAAAACTTTCCACAATATAACGTGAATTTAGCAGGTAAAATTAAAGTAGGTATAGCTAAAATAAAGACCAAAATTATACCAACATATAAAAAAATATTAAAAATTAAAGATTTGATAAATTGCATTAAGAGTTTATTAATTTTAATAAATCTTGTTTTTTCCTAATAATTTTAAAATTACTTTTATTGGCTAAAATTTCAGCAATAAGAGGTTTGGTATTATAATTAGATGATAAAGAAGCTCCATAAGCTCCAACGTTAGTTATAGCTACAAAATCCCCTTCTTTTATTTTTTGATATTTATCATATTTTGAAAATTTACAGGATGTTTCACAGATTGGACCAACAAATTCTAGAGATCCTTGATTTTTTTTATTTGTTTTAATAATAGGTATAATATCATGTTTAGCATCATACAATGCAGGTCTCATAAAATCGTTCATACCCGCATCTATAATTATAAAATTATTTCTCAACCCTTTTTTAATATATTGAATCTTACTTACCAAAATTCCCGTATTGCCAACTAAGGATCTACCTGGTTCAAAAATAACATTACAATTTAGTTTTTTTTTAAAATTATAAACAAGTTTTGCATAATTATTTAAATTAATCTGTTTTTCTTTTTTATTATAACTAATTCCAAATCCTCCACCAAGGTCTATATATTTTAATCTTATATTTAAGTCTTTAATAACTTTTGAAAGAACACCTAACGTTTTCTTATAAGGTTTGTCGGATAGAATTTGACTCCCTATATGTACGCTTAAGGCATCAATTTTTAAATATTTAAATAGTTTAATGTTTTTATAAAAATAAGAAAAATTCTTTATAGATATTCCAAACTTATTTTCAGCTTTCCCTGTTGAAATTTTTTTGTGTGTTTTAGCGTCTATGTTTGGATTAAGTCTAAAACCTACAGGTATTATCTTGTTAATTTTACTACCTATTTTGTTTATCAATATTGCTTCACTTTCCGATTCAACATTTATTAATAATATTTTTTTTTTTATAGCTAATTTTAATTCTTCTTCTGTTTTCCCCACACCTGAAAAAACAATTTTATTTGGTTTTATTCCTGCTTTTAAAGCTTTAAGAAGTTCTCCACCGGAAACAACATCAGCTCCTGCGCCTAATTTTCCAAGTATTTTCATGATTGTTAGATTGGTATTAGCTTTAGCTGCAAAGCATATAAGTGGGTTTACATTCTTAAAAATTTTAACAAAATTTAAATAGTTCTTTTTTAATTGTTGTTCAGAATAAAGATAAAAAGGAGTTTTGTTTTTTTTTGCAATACTTTGAACGGCAAGATCTTCGACAAATAATTTTTCTCCTAAATATTTAAATTGAGACATATATTTTATGAGATGACTCTGATTTTATACTCAGTTTTACTCTGATATTTTGGATCAGATTTTTTTCCACAACTTTCTAAAATTATTATACTTAAAACTAAAAGAAAAAATAACTTCATTTTAATTCTTTCTTATATTTTTTTATCATCTTTTTTACATTGCTAGAAGAGGTTCCACCGTAAGAATTTTTTGAATTCATTGAGTTTTTTATATCAAAAACTTTTAAAACATTCTTATCTAAATTTTTATAGAATTTTTTCAATTCATCCAAAGAAATTTGGTCCAAAGTCTTTCCTTTTTGTTCTGCAAAATTTACCAATTCAGAGGAAATACCATACGATTCTCTAAAGGTTAAGTTTTTTTCTTTCACTAAATAGTCAGCAAAATCAGTTGCGGTAGTAAAACCTTCATTAGCCATCTTGTACATTCTTGTTTTTGAAATTTTTAAATTATCTATTAATTCAAGAGACATTGTTAAAGTGTCCTTCAGAGTATCGTAGCCATCAAACACCAAAGCCTTATCATCTTGTAAATCTTTAAAATAAGACATGGGTAGACCTTTCATTATTGTTAAAATTGAAGTTAATTTTCCATAATTTAAACCAACTCTTCCTCTGATTAATTCTGCAGGGTCTGGGTTTTTTTTCTGAGGCATTATTGATGATCCTGTCAGTACACTATCATTAAAATAAATTAATTTAAAAGCATCAGAATTTAAAATAATAAAGTCTTCTGCCATTCTTGATAGATGCATTGCACAGACAGCTGCAGCATATAAAAAATCAATTGCAAAGTCTCTATCAGAAACAGAGTCGATCGAATTATTTGTAGGTTTTTTAAAGCCAAGTTTTTTTGATGTAAAAAATCTATCAATTTTATATGAAGTGCCAGATAATGCAGCTGATCCTAAAGGAGACTCATCTAAAAGATTTAAATTATTCTGAAATCTTTTTTTATCTCTATTTAACATTTCATAATAAGCCAAAAGATAATGTGCAAATGAAATAGGTTGAGCATTTTTTAAATGTGTAAAACCAGGCATGACTGTATCTGTATTTTTTTCAGCTTTCTTAATTATCATCTTCATCACATATGTAATATCTTTCAATATATCATTTGAAGATTCTCTCACCCATAACTTAAAGTCGGTAACTACTTGATCATTTCTTGATCTAGCTGTGTGCATATATCCAGCCGAGGGACCAATAATATCAAATAATTTTTTTTCAATATTTAAATGAATATCTTCATATTTTTCATGAAATATAAATTTACTTTTATCAATTTGAGATTTTATTTTTTTTAAACCATTTATAATTTTTTTTCCTTCATTAAAAGGAATAATTTTTTGTTTAACAAGCATTTGAGTATGAATAATAGAAGCAAAAATATCCTGCTTGTAAAGTCTCTTATCCACATTAATAGAAGATCCGATTCTCTGAAAAGATTTAGAGATCTTACCCTTGAGTCTATTTGACCACACTGTTTTATTTTTATTTTTCATTTTACTATGTTAATTATAATTTAAATTAATATGAAAATTAGTAAATCTTTTAAAATCTATATTCACATATTTGCTATCTTTTTCTTTGCTCAACAACTATTAGGTGAAACAAACTACTTAAAAAATATAGTAGTTCATAAAAAACCCTTAGACATAAAAGAATTAAAATTTAAAGATTTTAATCTTAATGATGTGGACTTAACTAATAAAAAAGGCAATATCATGATTTTAAACTTTTGGGCTACTTGGTGTCTTCCTTGTAAAAAAGAAATGCCATCATTAGAAGAGCTATCTAGACTATATCCAAAAGTAGATATCTATCCAATAAATTTAGAAAAACCAAATAAAAAAAAAACTAAAGAATTTTTTGAAGATTTAGAGATTAAAAATCTTAATATTTATTTTGACCCTGAATTTAAGTTGGTTAAATCTTTTAATATGCGTGGAGTACCAACAAGCATTTTGATAAATAAAAAGACTAAGGAATTTGCAAGAATTATTGGTGAAGTAGATTTTTTGGATAAATCTTTTATTAATTTTTTAGAAAAATATCTTTAATTTTTGAAAAAATATGCCAGCAGCACTAGGATAATAATTGCTACAAATTGTAGAAGAACTCTAAGTTGCATAAGTTTATTTTGAGTATTTTTTACTAGTCTCCCCACCTTTAAATAAAGTATAAAGGCCTAATATTAAAACTATTAAGACGGAACCTAATAAAATAAAACCTATAAAATTGAATAAAAAACTAGACATAATTAATTATAACTAACTATCATGAGCTATTCATTAAACACAACTATTTTAGAACCACTTTCCAAAGGAAAACCAAAAAATGCTGTTATACTTTGTCACGGTTACGGTGGAGATGGTAAAGATATTTCTTTATTAGCAAGTTATTGGAAATCATACTTGCCTGAAACTTTATTTATTTGTCCTGATGCTCCTGAAAAATGTGCAGTAAGTCCATCAGGTTTTCAATGGTTTGATTTGATGGATCAAACAAAAGAACAGGTTTTAATTAAATCTTTAGTTGCTGAGATAAAATTAAATAAACTTATAGACGAGGTAATGGAGAGAAATGAGCTTTCAGGTGAACAAATTTCTATAGGAGGATTTAGCCAAGGGTGTATGATTAGCCTACAAACTGGCATTAAAAGAAAAGAAAAAATTAATTCAATCATAGGATATTCAGGAAAAATAATTGACACCAGTCATTTAGAAAATAATATTATTTCTCGGCCTAATATAATTTTAATGCACGGAGATAAAGATGAAATTGTTCCAGTAAGCTTTCTACTTGAAGCAAAAGAATTTTTTAATAAAAATGATTATAAAATAGAATCACAAATTTTTAAGAACTGTGAGCATCGTATTCCAGCAGAAGGTTCAAGCTTAGGATTAGAATTTATAAAAAAAAATTTATACTAACAAAAAATATACTGCAACATTTTATGTCTTGAAATCGTTTGCTTATTCAGATAGCTTTTTAACATGATTGTATCAGCAAACGAAAAAGTTCCCTTAGAAAAATGCCCAGCTTTAGTTCTAAATGCTGATTTTAGACCTTTAAGCTACTATCCTTTGTCCTTATGGTGTTGGCAAGATGCTGTTAAATCAGTTTTTTTAAATCGTGTAACTATAGTTTCAAACTACAAAAGAAAAATACGAAGTCCATCTTTTGAGATGAATTTGCCAAGTGTTGTCGCTCTTAAAAGTTTTATTAAACCATCCGAAAATCCAAATTTTACAAGATTTAATGTTTTTTTAAGAGACAAATTTACTTGTCAATATTGTGGAAACAGAAAAGATTTAACATTTGATCATCTTCTTCCCAAATCAAAAGGAGGTCTTACAGATTGGGAAAATGTTGTAACAGCTTGCTCAACATGTAACGTGCAAAAGGGTGGTAAGCTTTATAAAAACTGTGGTCTAATACTATCTCAAGCACCCTTCAGGCCCTCCGTAGACGACTTGCATAAAAACGGAAGGAATTTTCCACCTAATTTTTTACACGAAAGTTGGATGGACTATTTGTATTGGGATATCGAATTAGAACCTTAATTAGATCTTTTTAGAAATTTTGATTGCTATACGAGATGAAATTTTAATAACTTTATCTAGTAAACCATACAAACCATCTTTAGTAGCACCGCCCTCGTAAGCAATGTCTTTGTGGTTTAATTCATCATCTCTAAATTTAATTATACTTTTCTTTAATTCTTTTTCATCTTCATACAGTTCATGTGTTTGACTCTTATAATGATCTCCTATTACCTCTTCTACAGAAGCGGTACAAAGCATAGTAGCTTTTTTACCTAACATAGCCGTTCCAAAACCTAAAGCCACACCAAGTAAATCCCAAAGAGGTAAAAGTTTTGTAGGTACTATATTTCTTTTTTGAATTTCATTTTCAAAAAAATCATAGTGTTCTTTTTCATGTTCTTTCATTTCTTCTATTTGTCTTTTTAAATTTTCATCTTGTTTAAATGTTTTAAGAGCCAAAAGTTGACCCTCATAAATTTTAATTGCACCACGTTCACCAGCGTGATCAACTCTTATTAATTCTTCTAAAAATTTTTTATTTGTTTTTTTCATTTTTTTAAAATTTTTTTAAAAGTAATAATTGATAAAATTAAAGAAATAAATAAATTTATTGTCGCTAATGAAAGCCCAAAAACTCTAAAATCTACAGTTTTACAAGATTTAGATTTATTATTTTCAAATTCCTGTAATAGAGCACTAGTCGACGTATCGTGTTTTAAATTTTTTATTTGACAAACTAAAGACTCATCAAAAAAGCCTTGCTCAACACCAAAATGGTAAAAAGCTATTAAAACGCTAGATACAAAACTTATAAAAATAAATATTAATATTATTTTTTTTAATTTTTTAAAAAAAAAAAAAACTAGGCTAAAAGCAATTATAAAAAAATAAGGGATTCTTCCAATCAGACAAAGATTGCAAGCTTCATAACCTAGTACAAGTTCAATAAAATATGCTGACAAAAGAACAATAATACTAATAGAAAAAAATGTAGCAATTAAGTTGTTGTGTAAAAATTTATACATAAAATTTAATTATTAAATAAATGATTAAAGCTATAACTACTATTGCCAAGCCAATTATGGTCGCCCACAGAGACCCTTTTTTTTCCAAGAAAATAGAAAATGTCGACCCGAATCTGAAAGATAAATAAGCAACAATAAAAAATCTTAACCCTCTTGCAAACAAACACACTAAAAAAAACAAAATTAAATTAAATTGAATAAATCCACTAAAAATCGTAACTAGTTTAAATGGCAACGGTGTGAATGCAGCAGTGAATAAAATTAGCATCCAAGAAAAAGTACCGGCGTTTGATTGAAATTTCTCTTTTAAGAAATCACTATTTTGGTATCCATAAAATTCAAATATTTTTACCCCAAGCTCGCTAAAAAAAAAAGATCCTATAAAATAGCCCAAAAAAGCACCTAAAGAAGAAAATAGGGTTGCTACTAAAAAAATTTTAAAATATTTTTCTCGTCTTGCCACAACCATGGGAACGATCATAATATCAGGCGGAACAGGAAAGAAGGAACTCTCACAAAAAGCCACTAATGCCAAGCCATAACTGGCAAATTTACTAGCTGCTAATTTTACACATTTATCAAAAA
>Ga0209502_10004420_pt1 | contig 10561 bp, 6 predicted proteins | sample ArcticOcean_MG_C_10_FD_187442 | JGI IMG/M metagenome (GOLD analysis project Ga0209502, IMG submission 187442) | Marine microbial communities from western Arctic Ocean - ArcticOcean_MG_CB11_90 (SPAdes) (version 2) | ecosystem: Environmental > Aquatic > Marine > Oceanic | place: Arctic Ocean...
AACGTTAAGTTAAATTTTCCTGAAATTTCTTTAGCAGAATTAAAAAAAAATTTAGAAAATAAAAAACGTTTTTATTTAAAGAAAAGATTGACCGAAAGTGAAAAAAATAAATTATGGTCTTTTGGCGAGAAAGGAATAATTATTGAACCCTTTGCAGGTAGAGTATACCCGCATGGTCAGCTTTTTAGTCATGTACTTGGTCAAACTGACGACGATAATTACGGGATTTCTGGAATTGAAAAATTTTTTGATAAAGACCTAAAGAATATAAAAAAAAAAAACGATCCTTTGTTTTTAACTCTAGATGCAAATATTCAGTTTTTAATAAAGACTGAATTAAAAAAAGCCATGCAAAATTTTAATGCTAAAGCCGCGGGTGGACTATTAATGGATGTTACTAATGGTGAGGTATTATCATTAGTTTCTTTACCAGACTACAATGTAAATATTCGAAATAATATTTCTGATATTAAATACATGAATCAAATTACAAAAGGAGTTTATGAACTTGGTTCGGTATTTAAAACTTTCACACTTGCATTAGCTTTTGAGGAAAATATTTTATCACCAAGCACAATTGTAAAAAATATACCAAATAAAGTAAAGTGTTCTAAATACACAATTGCTGATGTTCACAAATTTCCCAAAGAATTATCTGCTGAAGATATTCTAATAAGATCTTCTAACATAGGGTCTTTGATAATTGGGAGAAAAATAGGAGAAGAAAAATTAAAAAATTTTATTGAAAATCTTGGCCTTTTAAAAACTATTAATTTTGAATTAGAAGAAATCGGTAAACCTTTAAATTTTAATTGGGAGAAATGTAAATTAGAAACAGTATCTTTTGGCCATGGAATCACAACCACACCATTACAAGCTGCGACAGCTTATGCCGCCATAACAAATGGTGGCTATATTATTAACCCAACATTAAATCTACAAAAAAAATTAGATATTAAAAAGCAACAATCTATTATTTCTAAAAAAACAAGCGATCAAATAAATAGAATTTTGCGAAAAGTGGTAACCGACAAGGAAGGCACTGGAAGTTTTGCTGATATTTTTGGATATGATGTTGGTGGTAAAACTGGAACAGCTAAAAATTATATAAATTCTGAAAAAAATATAAATACCTTTATTTCTATATTTCCATCAATACATCCTAAATATGTGCTTCTTGTTATTTTAGATGACCCAAAAGCTGCTCCACACATTTCTTATAACTATAGAGGTCAAATAATTAAAAATGTTTCAAGAAACGAAGCTGGCTGGAACTCTGTTTATGTTACGGGCAAAATAATAGAGAAAATCGGACCTATTTTAGCCATAAACAACAAAGAAGCTCACAATACTCATGTTGTTAAAAAAAGTAATTAAAAATTTACCAATAAAAATTTCAAATATTAATATCAAAGGCCTGTCTTTAGATAGTAGGAAAATTAAAAAAAATTATTTATTTTTTGCTGTTAGAGGAACAGAATTTAATGGAGAAAAATATATTTTAGACGCAATCGATAAGGGTGCAAAAGCAGTTGTCTGTAGCCAAAAATGCAAAATAAAAAATATTAAAGTTCCAATTATTAAAGTTAATAAAATCTCCGAAGTCCTTACTTACGCTTGCAAAATTTTTTACCATGAAAAACCTAGCAATATTATTGCTGTAACAGGAACTAATGGGAAAAGTTCGGTAGCTGAATTTTATTATCAAATCTTCACTTTACAAAAAATTCCAGTTGCATCTATTGGTACATTAGGAATTAAAACAAAAACAAAAATTAAAAAAACCAATCTAACATCGTTGGATATTATCTCGCTCCATGAGGAACTATCAAAAATTAAAAAACAAGGGATTAATAACGTAATATTAGAAGCTTCAAGTCATGGTTTATTACAAGGAAGAATTAAAGGGATAGATTTTAAAACTGCAATTTTTACGAACCTTTCACAAGATCATCTTGATTATCATAAAAGTATGAAAAAATATTTAGAAGCAAAATTAATTTTGTTTTCTAAATTATTAAAAGAAAAGCGCAATATTGTAACTGATAATCAGATTAAAGAATTTCCAAAATTAAAGCTAATTGCAAAAAAAAGAAAATTAAATTTATTAACTATAGGTAAAGAAAATTCTACCATTAAAATAAAATCACTTATTAAAGAAAATAATTTTCAAAAATTATTTTTTAAATATAATAAAAAAAAATTCATTATGAAAGTTCCCTTAATTGGTTTTTTTCAAATCAAAAATTTATTAATGGCTATTCTTGTAGCTAAACTTTCAGGCTTAAACATGAATAAAATTCTAAAAAATATTAAAAAAATTAAAGAAGTTAACGGACGACTTCAGTTAATTAGAACATTACCAAATCAAGCAAAAATTTTTATTGATTATGCCCACACACCCAATGCCCTTGAAACATCTATTAAAACACTAAAAGAACACTACAATATTATTCCAGATGTTGTGTTCGGATGCGGAGGTGATAGAGACAAGAAAAAGAGACCAATCATGGCAAAAATTTGCGAAAAAAATGCAAAAAAAATTTATATAACGGACGACAATCCAAGAAATGAAAGCCCGAAATTAATTCGACAAATGATTATGTCAGGATTTAAAAAAAGAAAAGATATTCAAAGCATACCCTTAAGATCAAAAGCAATTAAAACAGCTATAATTAATTCTAAACCAAATGGAATTATTCTTATCGCTGGGAAAGGACATGAAACTGTTCAAATATATAAAAACAAAATATTAAATTCTTCAGATAAAACAATTGTTAAAAAAATTAATATAAACAAAATCAAATATAGCAAAAAAAATTATAACCAAATTTTAAATACTGAGATTCTGTATAAATTGACTAAAAAAAATAATATTAAGTTTGAAGGCGTTTCAATAGATTCTAAAATAATTCAAAAGAAAAATATTTTTATTGCAATAAAAGGTAAAAATCATGACGGACATTCTTTCGTAAAAGAAGCATTGAAAAATAAAGCAAATTTTTGCATTGTTAATAGAAATATTAAAAATATTAATCAAAATAAATTGATTAAATGCAGAAATACAATAAATTTTTTGAATCAATTAGCTGCTAAAAAAAGAGAAAGTTCAAATGCAAAAATAATTGCTGTAACTGGCAGTTCAGGCAAGACCACACTCAAAACCTTACTCGGAAATATACTTGCCAATTATGGAGAAACTTATTTTTCAGACAAATCTTACAACAACCATTTTGGCGTACCTTTAAGTTTGTGTAACTTAGAGAACAGTCATCAATATGGAGTTTTTGAGATTGGCATGAATAAACCTGGCGAAATTCGAAAACTTTCTAATTTAGTTAAACCAAACATAGGTGTAATCACTAACGTAGGAGATGCCCACATAGAAAATTTTCATAATACAAAAAGTATCGCAAAAGCAAAATCAGAAATTATTGAAAATATAAACAAAAATGGTTTTCTGATTCTCAATAAAGATGACAAATATTTTAACTTTTTTTTAAAAATTGCAAAAAAAAGAAAAATTAAAGTTTTATCATTTGGAATATCAAAAAAATCCGATGCTACATTAATTAAAAAAAAACTTTTTAAAAATCATGAACTACTTCATTTGAAAATTTTAAATAAAGATATTTTTTTGAAAGTTAAAAATATTAACTCTTTAGCCGTACTTAATATATTATGTAGCTTATTAGTTTTTTCTATATTAAATCTAGATTTATTAAAAATAAAGAATTTAACCCATTTTTTTCAATCAATTGAAGGCAGAGGAAAAGCTTATACTGTATCGAGGTATAAAAAAAAATTTAATTTTATAGACGAAAGTTATAATGCAAATCCTTCTTCAGTAAAAAATGCAATTTATAATTTTTCCAATATAGAAAAAAATAATTCAAAAAAATATTTGTTACTTGGTGACATGTTAGAATTAGGAAAAAAATCTGATATTTATCATAAAAATTTATCACATTTTATCAATGAAAGTGATATTGATCAGTTATTCATATATGGTAAAAACGCATTTAAGACTTATCAAAAAACTTATAAAGTTAAACAAGGAAATATTCTGCAAAATATAAATGATTTCGATGAAGTTTTTTCTAATGTAATAAAAAAAAATGATTATTTAATGATTAAAGGTTCAAATACTACAGGTTTAAATAATTTGTCTAAAAAAATTATTGCTGGAGACACACATGCTTTATAGTTTTTTTTCATCTCTTGTAGACAATTATTCCTTTTTAAATGTTTTTAAATACATAACAGTTAGAATAGCGCTTTCCGTAATTACTTCTTTTCTAATTGTTTTTTTAATTGGTGAACCCTTAATAAAAATATTTAAAAAAAGACAAATATCAGGACCTATACGACAAGATGGTCCAATTGATCATATTATAAAAAAATCAGGAACGCCAACTATGGGAGGCTTGATAATTATACTTGGGATATTTTTAGGGACTTTTTTGTGGGCAGATTTAAAAAATATATATGTTTTAACTGTAATTTTTATTTCTCTAAGTTTAGGCCTACTAGGATTTGTGGACGATTTACTAAAAATTAAACTTAAAAACTCAAGAGGGTTAAATTCAAAATTAAAATTAGCGGGTCAGTTTTTTATTGCACTCTTAGCTATTTTTATTTTATCTCAATATTCTGATCATCAGTATTTAAACAATTTATATTTCCCCTTTTTTAAAAATATAGTTTTACCCATGGGTATATTTTTCATACCTTTTACACTTATAGTGATCGTTGGATCGTCTAACGCAGTTAATCTTACCGATGGATTAGACGGATTAGCAACTGTGCCCGTGATGTTGGTTGCTTTATCTTTTACTCTAATAAGTTATATTGTCGGTAATACAATATTTGCTGAATATTTAATGATTCCTTATATTGCTAAAGTTGGAGAACTAAGTATTTTCTGTGGAGCCATTTTTGGGTCCTGCCTGGGGTTTCTTTGGTATAACGCACCACCAGCCAAGATTTTTATGGGAGACACAGGCTCGCTTTCTTTAGGTGGCTCATTAGCTGCAGTTGCGATTATAGTTAAGCATGAAATTGTTCTTGCAATTATAGGGGGTCTTTTTGTTCTTGAAACACTATCTGTTATTATACAAGTCGTGTCATTTAAATTAACTGGTAAACGAGTTTTTAGAATGGCTCCAATACATCATCATTTTGAAAAAAAAGGCTGGCCAGAGTCTACTGTGGTAATAAGGTTTTGGATTATAGCAATTATTTTAGCATTAGTTGGTTTAGCCACATTAAAACTAAGATAATTAATGGAAAAAAGCAAACCAATAAAAAAAAATTCATATGCTATTTATGGACTTGGATTATCAGGAACCTCAGTACATAAATTTTTAAAAAAAAAAAAAGTTAAAAAAATTTACATCTGGGATGATAAAAACAATTTCAAAAATAAAAAAAAATTTAATTTTTTCTATAACGTACTTAATAAAGTTGATTATATTGTTATAAGTCCAGGAATTAATATTAAGACAACAAGATTTAAGTCTATTTTACGCAAAAATAGAAAAAAAATAATTACTGATTTAGATTTGTTTTATATGCAAAATCTTCCCGTAAAATCAATTGTTGTCACAGGAACTAACGGTAAGTCAACAACTTGTAAGTTAATCGAACACGTCCTTAGAACAAATAAAATGGACGCTCAACTAGGCGGAAATATTGGAAAACCTATTTTAGATTTAAAAATAAAAAAAAAATCTATCGTGATTATTGAGGCTTCCTCATTTCAATTATTTTATACAAAGTATATAAAACCTACGTTTGCATTAATTCTGAACATTTCAAAAGATCACTTAGATTGGCACGGTACTATTAAAAACTATAAAAATTCTAAATTTAATATATTTTCAAAACAAGATAATCAAGACTATGCATTGTTGGGCAATCAAGAATTTATCAAAAGATTCAAAAAAAAACATTTTTTAAGTAAATTAAAAAAAATACGTGGTAATATTTTAGAAAAATATATAAAAAACAAATATTTACTTTCTAAACCTAATCTAGAAAATGTATCTTTTGTATACGAGCTGTCAAGTATTTTTAGAATCAAAAAAAAAATTACTTTAAAAGCATTTAATACATTCAAAGGTCTTCCACATAGAAATGAAACTTTTTACAAAAAAAGTGGAGCAACATTTATTAACGATTCTAAAGCCACTAGCTTTGAGGCTACTGAACATGCTCTAAAAAATAATAAAAATATTTTTTGGATTGTAGGTGGACTTCCTAAGTTAGGCGACAAGTTTAATCTCAAAAGTGTAAGAAAAAATATTATAAAATCATATATTATTGGTAAAAATATAAATTATTTTAAAAAACAAATAGAAAAATCAGTAAAATACAAAATTTCCTTTAATTTAAAGAAAGCATTAGAAGATATTTTTAAAGATTTACAGTCACACTTGAAAATAAAAGCTACAGTTCTTTTGAGTCCAGCCAGTGCATCTTATGACCAGTTCAGTAATTTTGCTGAGAGAGGAAATCAATTTAAAAAATTAACATTCAAATATGCTAAAAACCTTTAATGTTTATTCCAAAAATTATTGGAAAGAAATAGATAAAACTATTTTTTTGAGTTTTTTATTACTATTTATTTTAGGAGTTTTTTTTTCCTTTGTTTCTACCTCTTCTTTAGCTGGCGAAAGACTAAACAAAGACTATTATTTTTTTTTCTCTAAACATTTAATATTTTCTATTTGCTCCATTTTTTTAATGATTATAATTTCATGGTTTGAACTTAATTTTTTAAAAAAAACCTTAATACCAATTTTTTTAGCTCTATTAATTACATTATTTTTAGTATTATTTTTTGGAGTGGAGGTAAAAGGGTCAAAGAGGTGGTTAAATCTATTTTTTTTTAGATTTCAACCTATAGAGTTTTTAAAACCTTTTTTTATTGTAATAATTGCAAAAATTTTATCTAAAGAAAATTTAATTACCACAAATACTTCTTATTTTTTTAGTTTTTTATGTTTGATCATTCCTTGTGCAATTCTGTTGAACCAACCAGATGTAGGCCAAACTATTTTATTAGTTCTATCTTGGACTGCTATAGTTTTTGTTTCAGGAATAAAATTATCATATATATTCGGTCTTTTCGGAATTACTCTTTCAGCTATTGCTAGTTTATTATTTATTCTTCCGGATAAGTTTTCTTACGTCTATAAAAGAATTGAAGTTTTTTTTGACCCATCCAAAGGCGATCGTTTTCAATCCACCAAAGCTTTGGACGCTATTAAAGAAGGGGGTCTTACAGGCCAAGGCATGGGAGAGGGAACTCTAAAAGATAGTGTACCTGAAGCTCACACAGATTACATTATATCTGTTATTGCCGAAGAATTTGGCTCTATCATCTCAATATTTTTAATTTGTATTTTCTTATATATTGCATTTAGAGTCATAAAATTTGCGCTACAAGATGATGATAAGTTTATAAAGATTTCTCTTTGTGGGCTTTCCAGTCTTTTAATTTTTCAAACTTTTATTCATGTAGGGGTAAATACAAACTTACTGCCCACAACAGGTATGACATTGCCTTTTTTAAGTTACGGGGGGTCATCAATGTTTGGTAGTGCTATGCTTGCAGGAATGATTATAAATTTAACAAAAAAACAGATTAATAATGAAAACTTTTAAAAATAATAAAATATTAATTGCAACTGGCGGCACAGGAGGGCATGTATTTCCAGCATACAGTTTGGCAAAAAATTTAATTAAAAATAACTATGAAGTGGAAATTGTAACAGATCAAAGAGGTTTTAAATTTTTGGAAAAATACAAAGATGTAAAATTTATTATAAACAATTCTACGACGATATTTAAAAAAAAAATTATTAATATTATTTTTTCAATTTTTATTATTTGTTTTTCATATTTAAAATCTTTGTTTATTTTATATAAAACTAAACCTTCATTAGTTTTTGGCATGGGGGGTCATGCTTCATTTCCTTTTTGTTTAGCAGCGAAAACACTAAACATACCGTTTATCATTTATGAAAATAACCTTTTATTGGGTAAAAGTAATAGATATTTAATGGCCTTAGCCTCTAAAGTCTTTCTTGCTTACGAAGATATTGAGGGTATTAAAGAAAAATTTAAGACTAAAGTAGTTACTACAGGAAATATAATTAGAGAGGAAATACTAAACTTTAATAAAAAAAAATATTTATCAGAAGAATTAAATATTTTAGTTTTAGGAGGAAGCCAAGCAGCACAATCATTTGGTGAATTTCTGCCTAAAATATTTAAGCAATGTATTGAGGAAAATGTAAAAATAAAAGTATTTCAACAATGCATTGAGTCACAAAATAACAGACTTAGGAATGAGTATAAAAATTTAAATATTAGTTTTGAATTGTTTAATTTTACCAATAATATTTTAGAATATTTTTCTAAATCTGAATTAGCCATAACAAGATCTGGATCTTCAGTAACTGCAGAACTTATTAATTGTAACATGCCTTTTATTTCGATTCCTTATCCATATTCAGCAGATAGACATCAAGATAAAAATGCGACTTATTTTGAAAAAAAAGGGTACAGTTTTTTGATTAAAGAAAATGAAGTTAACGAAAAGCTATTCCCTTTGATTAAATCTATTTATAAAGATAAAGAAATATTAAACAAACTAATAGAAAAACAAAAAAATCACTCAGATACTGGTGTTTTTTTAAAAATCAACAATGAAGTAAAAAATTTAATTAATGAAAAAAATTAAACTAGGAAAACAAGAAGTTATCCATTTTATAGGTATTGGCGGCATAGGTATGAGTGGGTTAGCTCAAATTATGAAGACAATGGGCTTCAAAGTTCAAGGTAGTGATATGAATAAAAATAAAAATACTGATAACTGTAAAAAGCTAGGTATTAAAATTTTAATTGGCCATAACAAAAGAAATATTAACAAAGTAACTATTGTTGTGAAATCTTCAGCCATTAAATCGAATAACGTCGAATTAGTTGAGTTTAAAAAAAAGAATATGCCAATTTATGATCGAATTGAAATGCTCGCTAATATTATTGATCTAAAAAAAAAAATTATCATCACAGGCTCTCATGGTAAAACAACTACAACCTCTCTCGTTGCAAAAATAATTTCAACAGCAAAATTAGACCCTACTATTATTAACGGGGGTGTAATTAATTCATTAAAAAATAATGCAAAATTAGGTCAAGGAGAATGGGCAATTGTGGAAGCGGACGAGTCAGATGGAAGTTTTTTAAAAGTACCAATAAATTATTCAATTGTGACCAATGTCGATAAAGAACATTTAGATTATTATAAAAATTTTAATAGACTAACAGAAGCATTTAAAACATTTATTGAAAAAACACCCCCAATAGGAAAATCTTTTTTGTGTCATGATGATTCAAATTTAAAACAAATAATAAAAAAATTAAAAACAAAAAACTATTATACATATGGCTTTCATAAAGAATCAAACTATCAAATCTGCAACGTAAAATATGAAATCAATCATACAAAGTTTGATTTAAAAATTAGAAATGTTGGCTTTAAAAAATTACATATTAAAAATATTTTATTAAATTTAATTGGTAAGTACAATATTCTTAATGCTACTGCCGCAGTAGGGCTGTGTTTAAATTTAGGTTTAAATGTAAACATAATTAAAAAAGCTTTAAAAAATTTTTCAGGTGTTCAAAGAAGGTTAACAAAAGTATTTAAAAAAAATAAAATAGAATTTTATGATGACTATGCTCATCATCCTACGGAAATAAAATCTGTGCTTGAAGGTATTAAAAAAATTTCATCAAGAAGAAAAATTATTGCTATATTTCAACCTCATAGGTACTCTAGAATCAAAAATTTAAAATCAGAATTTGCATCATGTTTTAAAAGTTCTGACCAAGTAATACTTTGTCCGGTCTATGCTGCAGGTGAAGTTACTGATCAGGAGTACAACAACAAAAGATTTGCTCAGTTAATTTCAAAATTTTCTGACACTCAAGTAATTTTAATAGAGAATGAAAATGATTTAAGTAATTATTTTAAAAAAAATTTAATTATGGATGAAATTGTTATCGGCATGGGCGCAGGCTCAATATCTAAATGGATGTACAATTTAAAAAATGTTTTATGAAATTAATACCAAAAGAAATAGAATCTAAATACGGAAGAAAAATCTTATTTGATGAAAAATTAGCTAATTACAGCTGGTTTAATCTTGGTGGACCATCTGAAGTTTTATTTAAACCAAGCAATACAGAAGACATAGTTTTTTTTTTAAAAAATGTAAAACCAAAAAAAATTACTATTTTAGGAGCCGGATCAAATACACTAATAAGAGACGGTGGAATTGCTGGAGTTACAGTAAAGCTCAGCTCACATTTTTCTTATTTGAAATTAATGTCACCTCACGTTATAGAAGTAGGAGCCGCTACTTTAGACAAAAAAATAGCTGACTTTGCTTTAGAAAATTCATTAACTGGACTAGAATTTTTAGCTTGTATTCCTGGCTCAATCGGAGGCGCTATAAGAATAAACAGTGGATGTTACGGTCAAGAC
>Ga0209502_10004423_pt1 | contig 10550 bp, 8 predicted proteins | sample ArcticOcean_MG_C_10_FD_187442 | JGI IMG/M metagenome (GOLD analysis project Ga0209502, IMG submission 187442) | Marine microbial communities from western Arctic Ocean - ArcticOcean_MG_CB11_90 (SPAdes) (version 2) | ecosystem: Environmental > Aquatic > Marine > Oceanic | place: Arctic Ocean...
CTTTTTTATACAAACATTGTTAGCTTTAGAGTTTGTATAACAGCGCCACCTAACCTTGCGGTAAATGATTAATAGAACTTATGCTGGGCATAGCCAACTCAGACATTGTTTTTCAGAGTCGTGATTTGTTCCGTTTATTAGTTAGCCAGTTTGGAAACCAATATTTTGCCTCAAGTTCTATCCCAAGTAGCTCTAGCATATATTTTTGATAGCAATGGTCGTGTGCTCATTGCAAAGCGGCCTCAGGGTAAGCACATGGCAGGTTTCTGGGAGTTCCCAGGCGGCAAGTTAGAACCGGGCGAGTCGCCGGCGCCAGCCATTGAGCGCGAGATACTTAAAGAACTGGCAATTGAAGTTGTAGGGCGGGGGTCGAGTTAACCAGTTTTGTTTTACCTAAGAGCAATGATTTGGAGTTTTTCCCTATAGTTTGCCAATGGATAAGCGGAGACATTGTGCTTTTGGAACATGATGAATACAGTTTTATGGCGCTCGAGAATTCGGCTAACAATTCTTTAGTTAACCACAGTTTAGCCAACCAAAGATTGGCACCAGCCGATGTTATGGCGGCGCAACTGTTAATGAATTTTTTGCGCAACACGTCTGTAAATTGAATAAGGTAGTCTTAGTTATTTCGTAAGGGGAGTTAGAGCAAGATGGAAATTGAGCACGGTAACGTCGAAACAACTCGTCATAAGAGCGCTTATCTAGCCTGTGGCCCAGAGGATGGTCCTCGTATATTTTTTGTCCATGGCTGGCCTGAGCTTTCTCTGAGTTGGCGGCACCAGTTATTAACCTTTGGCAATTTGGGGTTTAGAGCCATCGCACCAGATATGCGTGGTTACGGTAAGTCATCCAATTATTCTCAGCATGAAGATTTCGCAGTGAGTGAAGCGGTTCAGGATATGGTTGAGCTACATTCAGCTTTGGGTCAGGGCCCAGCGGTTTGGGTAGGCCATGATTGGGGCTCACCGGTGGTTTGGAGTATTGCATTGCATCACCCTGAAATAGTCCACGCTCTTGCCAATTTATGTGTGCCACTAGGTCTTGAGGCCGGTGTGGATTCGATTATTGAGCATGTTGATAGAATTATTTATCCGGCAGATACCTTTCCCATGGGGCAGTGGGAATATCAGTTCTTTTACAATGAAAATTTTGCTGCAGCCCAAGCGGAGATGGAAGCGGAACCGCTAAAGACAGTGAAATTATTGTTTAGAAAAGGCGATCCGGCCGGCGCAGGGCATCCGGCTTCTACCGCTTACACGCGCATAAATGGCGGCTGGTTTGGTCCTGATGGCATTCCTGATATGGATATAGATCTTGATGTTATTTCCCCGACTGAGGCAGGTATTTTTGCCGAAGCCTTAGCTCGAAATAGTTTTTTTGGACCGAGTTCTTGGTACGTGAATCACGAAAATAATGCAGCGTTTAGCGCTAAGCTAAAACCTTCCCAGCCCATCACTAAGCCCGTGCTGTTTTTTCATGGCGAATATGACTATGTCTGCCAAACCGCCACCGGCACACTTGCTAATCCCATGCGTGCAAGATGTTCAGACCTAACAGAAATTTATGTTAAGTCCGGTCATTGGATGGCCCAAGAGCGACCAATTGAAGTAAATTCAGGACTAACACACTGGCTAATCAGTAGCGTTGGCTATTGGCCAGCAACTGAGCATTCTTAGCAGCCACAGTCATTTGATAACCCTCTGTGGGCTTACAAAAACAGTGCCTAAGCGCAGATAGAGCAAAAAGAGAAGAGCGAAAAAAGACAAAATTATGCCAAATCCGCGACCAGAGTATCCAAGACCCATATTGCGTAGAGATCGATGGCTGAATCTGAATGGCCAGTGGGACTTTACCGCAGACCCGGACGGCGTGGGGGTGAGTGAAGATTGGCAAAACCGGCTTCAATGGCCAAGCACTATCACTGTGCCTTTTGCGCCAAACAGCTCTGCCAGTGGCTGTATCGTTGATCCAAATGTGCAAAGGGTTTGGTATCACCGCACTTTTAGCAACCCGAATTGGCAAGACGAAGACGTCATACTTAATATCGGTGCCTGTGATTTTGTCACCACAATATTTGTCAATGGTCACGTCGTGGGCAGTCATATCGGCGGCTACAGCCCCATCAGCGTAAACATTACCGCAGCGCTTACTGCTGGAGAAAATCATCTCGTCATACAGGTAAAAGATTCAGGGTCGTGGCAGCAGCCTAGAGGCAAACAAGCTGGTAACACGCGCTGGCCAATAGACTACGACCCAATCATTGGTATTTGGCAAACCGTGTGGTTGGAACCGGTTCAAGCCACGCATATTGAAGTGCTTAACTACGCTTTTAGCATGGCTGAAAACAGGTTAGCACTAATTATTAGTTTGAGTGACAGTTTTGATGGTGAAGTGCAGGTAACCGTGGCTAAATCGCAAATACTCGGCAATGCTCAGGCGCCAAATACCAGCAAGGCGGATGCCGAAGAATATTTCGTATGTCAGAAAAGCCAGCAGCGCTCCGAAATTAAGACCGCATTGCATATTCCTGCCCCTGGCCTTTGGTCGCCAGATTCCCCGCAACTTTATACTGTGACCATTGTGCTTTTATCCAATGAAGGCGTGATAATAGACGCAGTATCAAGTTATACCGGTCTACGTGAAGTGAGGGTGAGTGACGGCAAGCTGTGCTTAAACGGTGCCCCCATTTACTTACGCGGTGTGTTAGACCAAGGTTATTTTCCTGAGGGTTGGTATACGCCAATAAATGATCAGGCCATGGTTCGCGATATACAGCTGACCAAACAGCTGGGTTTTAACTTGGTCCGTAAGCATCAGAAGGCAGAGGATCCAAGATATTTATATTGGGCAGATCAGCTTGGCTTATTGGTTTGGAGTGAAATGCCATCAGGGCGTATTTTTTCCAACAATTTAGTTGAGTCGCTAACCCGTGAGTGGACTGCCTTAGTGCGCCGCGATCAGGCGCATCCCTGTGTCGTTTGCTGGGTGCCATTTAACGAATCCTGGGGTGTGTGGCATCAATCATCGCGGCCACAACAACGCGCTTTTGTAGACGCAATTTATCACTTAACGAAAACCCTGGACCAAACTCGCCCAGTTGTAGCAAACGATGGCTGGGAGTACTCCTCTGGAGACTTATGGACGCTGCATTTATACGACAGTACTTCGAAAGATCTTAATAACCGTCTAAACGCCATACAGCGTAACCCCCACACAACAGTTTCTGACGACGCCAACAGCAGAGTGGCCACTTTGCCAGGCGCTGATCCATCCGGTTTGCCGATATTATTGACCGAATGCGGCGGGGTCGGTTTTACTCAAGAACAACAGCAAGAAGAGCACTTTTCTTATGGTGCTTGGCCCGTTAGCGAAACAGAGCTATTAACGCGAATAGAAGACTTAAGTCTGGGTTTATCTAAGCTAGATGCATTACAAGGATTTGTCTGGACTCAACTCACGGACGTTCAGCAAGAGATTAACGGGTTACTGTATTTTGATCGTCAGCCCAAGCTGCCTGTGGCACAGCTCGAGCGGATATTCTCAGCTATTGGCGAACAACCTAGAGACTAATCATTGCGCTTAGTCCTTTGGCTGCAGCCAGAGCTAAAAGCAGAGCCGCAACTTTAGACTACGCTACTAAGACTGCGCCTCTGCATAAGTGATAGAACACTGGCTCAGCTTAGCTATTTCGTCCTTGCTAAAACCCAGTTCCTGAAGTATCTCGTCATTGTGCTCGCCCAAGCTGGGCGTATGCGCGTGGATATTACTGGGCGTATTAGAAAACTGCGCCGGTGGACGCGGTGAGCGAATTTGCCCAGCACGTGGGTGCTTGTAAGTCCAAAGCGCCTGCATGGCTTTAATTTGCGGATCTTCGGGTATTTCATGACGCATATTGATGCGAGAGTAAGGCACATCGTTTTGCTCAAAACGCTCGCACAAGGTATCGGTGGTCAGTTGGCTATAACCTTGGTTCATCAATTCGTTCAAGGTTTCACGGTTCCTTGATCGAGACTCAAAGTCTTTGAAGCGCTCATCGCCAATAAGATCATGCAATCCTAGCGATGCAAAAGTGCCATCTATTTCAGCTTGTTGAACCGGCATTGCTGCAATCCAGCCATCTTTGGTTTCGCGCATAAACATACTGTGGTCACCGTCCGGCACGGTTTCAACGCCATCTTCCAGCAACGTATAATTCGGCATGGTATCGGGCCAGAGAAAAAACAAGCTGGCGTCCAGCATAGACAATTCTACGCGTTGGCCCTTGCCAGACCGCTCGGCCTGAAAAAGCGCCGCAACAATGGCTTCTGCGGCGGTAAGAGAGGTGATCTTGTCGCACACCAGGTTATTGACCATTGCTGGGTCGCCTTTGGGTTGCAGGGTGGCAAAGCCGCTGATGGCCTGAATAACAGCGTCATAGACGCGGCGCTTGGCGTAAGGACCTGTAGCACCCACGCCATTAATCGACGCATAAACCAGCTTTGGCTGGGCCTCCTTGAATTCATCATAGCCAAGGCCTAATCGGTCCATTACGCCGGGGCGAAAATTTTCCATAACCACGTCAGCGGTGGCAATGAGTTTACGCGCAATCTCCAATCCCTCGGTGGTTTGTAGATCTAAACAAAGAGAGCGTTTATTGCGATTCATTGCCGTGAAGGGACCTGGCATACCATTACTCTTTGGCAGTCCACCACGCATCAAATCCCCCTTAGCAGATTCAATCTTAATCACTTCGGCGCCTTGATCTCCAAGTATTGAGGCCGCGATAGGCCCTGAATACACAGCAGTAAAATCAATGACGCGAACCCCTTGAAGAGGCCCCGTTGCCGCACCGCCCAAATTTATCCGCTCTGTCATTTGTAATTCTCCCTAAGATGACAAAGGTTTAACAAAGTTTTGCAGACAAGCCCAGAAAAACCGCCGATAAGCCCGGAAAAACTCAGAAAAACATGCGCAGAATGAGGCCCACGAAGTAGGTGTAATGCTTGCGGTTTATCGGCAACTAAAAATTAGTAAACAAGTAAGGGGGCTGGTCGAGGTGAGCTATATTTTCTGAAAGGAATTAGCGCACAGGGCCTAGAGACGCTTTATCCGAAAAGAGAGGTGACCAGATACACGGCGAAAATGCCGAGAGCAAGGAAGCTTTTGAGGTCGAAATATGTCTTTAAAACGGTCATGAGATTAAAATATAGAAATCTGCTTAATTTAGGAAATACCAAAAAGCGCTATGGTTATAACAAAAGTAGTTATAAAGGAATTTATGCCCGAATCATGCAAACTAGCGGCCAGAGGGCCCTGTTCTTATAGGGATTTTTAGCTCGCTTCTTGTTCGGTTTTAGACTGGCTGTAGTGCCGTACCCACTAAAGATATAGCACAAGGGCCAAGGCTAAGGGTGCCACTATAATCCATAAGCCAACACCCAGGCCGATATTGCGCATAGACATTTGGCTCAGTGTCTGGCGATTTATTTCTAGTCCAATCATGGCTAATGCGATGACCAAGAGGGCTTTGCTCATCAGGCTAATATAGCCGACAACAACCGGTTCCAATGGGATAAATCGGCTGACAACGGCCATACCAACAAACAGTAAAACGAATGTGGGTACGCGAATTTTTGCCTCGCGGCGTCGGTATATTAGGCTCACGGCAAATGCCAGAGGAATCAGCCATAGAGTTCGACCAAGCTTTACAGCTGCCGCAACTTGCGCCGCTTCATCGCCATAAAGAGACGCTGTGGCTATAACAGAGCTGGTATCGTGTATTGCTAGCGCGACCCAAGCGCCAAACACTTCCTGACTAAGACTCAGCTGAGTGCCGATATAAGGAAAAGTCAAAAGAGCGATTATATTAAGTAAAAATACCAATGCGGTGGCCACAGCAAATTGTTGGGGTCTGGCGTTAATGAGAGGCGCAAGGGTGGCAATGGCCGTACCCCCACAAATAGCGGTGCCACTGGCAAGAAGTGTTGTTTCTACCTCATTAGAGCGCAGCAGTTTGCCCATCAATAAGCCCAACCCCAGAGTACCTAAAACGAATACCGCAACAATCACACCGTAGTCTGATGACATTTGCATCAAACTGTCGATACCTAAGGAGAATCCTAGCAAAACAATGGCCGTTTGCAGGCTAAGTTTACCGATTGTGCCGCTATTCTTGATTGGATTTACGTCTATTGTTAAACGCAAGGCCAGCGCACCAAGCAGGGCGTAAGCAGGGTTTTGAAAATAGATGCCAAGTACGATAACCAACAACACGCCAAGCCATACCAAAGCAGATTTTTGCCTGTGGTTTTGTGCCGTGTTTTTATCTAGCGTTTTATCTATTTTTTTGTTCGGGTCTTTAGATGTTTCATCCACTGCCATATTTGACGATCCTCTCCCTCTCCTGCAATCAATCCCATAACAAATAGCTGTTGGGGATAGCTTTTTTTGTAGTGATCACATCATCATTATTATCAACAGCTATGGACCACTATTCTGGTGGTAGCGTGTGCCTAGGCGGTGACAGGGCTAAGCGCCCCTTGAGTCCTAATGCGCACAAAAAACAATCCCAGAATGATCAAGTTTATTACCCCAACCCCGGCTGCGTAGCTAAAGGACCAGTCGTAATTACCTGTTGCATCAAACAGTAGGCCGCCAACCACGCCACCGGTGCCCATACCAATCCAACCAAAAAACGAGGTTATACTCATAGCCCTGCCGGAATACCGCGCGGACACCATGTTTCTGGTACAGACCAAAATGGACGACATAACACCGGAGTAGGTGAAACCAAAAACGATAGCCAGCAAATACAAACTTAAATCGCTTTGAAAATAGGGGAACCAAAGCACAGAAATTGTTTGTCCGGCAGACATCAAAATATAGCCGGGCAGCGCGCCAATGGTGTCGCCAAGTTTGCCGCCAACAATACGTCCAAAAGCGCCACTGAACATGAGCAGGGTTAGTACGGTCGTGGCCTCATCTAAAGTGCGCCCATTATCGGTCAGCAGGGGCACCAAATGCACGATGGGAACCGCCATGCAGTTACAGCAAAAAATAATAGCCATGCTGATCCAAATAATTACCTCGCGCTCGGACAGGGGGAAATCACGCACTTCCACCTCAGGATTATTGCGCGCCACTTCTCTTAGCGGTGACTCTTTGATTAAGAACGCAATGGGAAAGGCAATGCAAAAATAGACCACTGCACTAATGACATAGGTGGTCTGCCAACCATATTGCTCCAATGAAATTGCGCAAAGGTAGGGCACAACACCTTGTCCTACAGCACCGCCTGAAGCCGTAACACCCAGTGCTAAACCGGGTTTGTAGGTAAACCAAAAACCCACGTTGGCAAATAGGGGTGAAGTCACCATCGCGTTACCGAAAGCGCCAAAGAGGAAATAAAGCCCATAAAATTGATAAATAGACTGCTGACCACTCAGTGCAAAAAGACTGGCAGCCATAGCAATTGCGGCTACAAAACCAAAGTAGCGAGTGCCATATTTATCCGCGATATAGCCCCACAAGATGCCAAATATGGCAGAAGAAAAGGAGATTACGGTATAACCTAGCGAGGTCTCGCCGCGAGTCCAGCCAAACTCGGCAGAAAGGGGTTTTAGAAAAACAGAAATTGTGCCGAGGGTGCCAAAGGCAAGAGCGCTTAGGATAAACACTGCAAAAACCATAACCCAGCCGTAGGCAGGGTCTTTTGCCGACGTTTGTATTTCATTTGCGATCATTAGAGGTAAGCGCCTTGGTAAAATTTGCGCAATCATCATAGCCCAAAAAATGACGGTGTTTTGAAAAGGTTATACGCAATTTGCTGACTATTTTTGCGCTTGAAATTAGCCTTTTCGTACCCGTAAGGCTGGGTCAAGTGACTGAACTAAAGGGCATTACTTGTGCGATCGGCAATTGACAATTTTTCTTGGTTGGGTTTTTGTAGCGGCGTCATACATTTCAGAGTTCTAAGATGCAAGATCTGCCAAATTCCACAGAAGTCATCATAGTCGGTGGGGGCATTATCGGGTGTTCTATTGCCTATCACTTAACCGAGCTTGGTATTTCAGATGTGCTTTTGCTCGAACGCAAACAGTTAACCAGTGGCACTACCTGGCATGCAGCGGGCCTAGTTGCGCAATTGCGCGCGTCGCAAAACATGACCCGGCTGTCCCAATACACCACAGAATTATTCGCCAACCTTGCCCAAGAAACTGGCCAAGAAACCGGCTACCAAAGAACCGGCTCTATCTCAGTAGCGCTGCATGCAGAACGGCTTGAAGAGCTGAAACGCCAAGCCAGCATGGCCAATGCGTTTGGCGTTGATTGCGAGATGGTAGATAAATCCTTCGTCAATGCACGATGGCCAGAAATAGATACCACAGATATGCAGGGTGCGGTTTATCTGCCAGGAGATGGGCAGACCAATCCAGTAGATACAACACTGGCGCTTGCCAAAGGGGCGCGTAGTCGTGGCGCAACAATTGCTGAACAGACCACCGTTGATCGCCTAGCTATTGAAGACGATATTGTTGTGGGGGTTTATCTGGAGGATGGCACGCTGATTCGCGCTAAACAGGTGGTCATAGCGGGTGGTATGTGGTCGCGAGATTTCGCCAATCAACATAACGTGAGGCTACCTTTACACGCTGCCGAGCACTTTTACCTTGTTACCGAGCCGATACCAAGCTTTGCAAAAATGCGACCAACCCTGCGCATGCCCGACGAGCAGGTCTATTACAAATATGACTCCGGCAAACTGTTACTCGGTTGCTTTGAGTTAGAAGCTAAACCTTGGGGCATGGACGGCATCCCCAAAGAGTTTTGTTTCGACTCTTTGCCAGAAGATTTCGCGCACTTTGAGCCCTTATTCGAGAAAGCACTCAAGCGTATGCCTGCGTTAGCAGACGCAGGCATTAATCTTTTCTTCAGTGGTCCGGAGAGTTTTACTGTAGACGATCGTTATCTGTTAGGCGAAACCCCTGAAGTTAAAAACCTATTTGTGGCTTGCGGCTTTAACTCCATTGGCATTCAGTCATCTGGTGGCGCTGGTAAGGTTTTGGCTCAGTGGATGCAGCGGGGCAAACCGCCTATGGATTTGTGGGACGTAGATGTGCGCAGGACTTTTCCCTTTCAAAGCGATGGTAAATTCTTGTACGAGCGGACCAAAGAAACGCTAGGACTGCTCTACGATATGCATTGGCCGTACCGACAATACGCAACCAGTCGCAATGAACGGCTAAGTCCGGTGCACGAGGCGCTTGTGCAAAACGGCGCGGTATTTGGCGAATTAGCGGGATGGGAGAGAGCTAACTGGTTCGCTCTGGGCGAGGAAACTACCTACAAATATACTTACGGTAAGCCCAATTGGTTTGACGCCTGTCAAGTTGAGTGCGATGCAGTAATGAATAATGCGGCGCTGTTTGACCAATCGAGCTATCCAATCTTTATTGTAGAAGGCCCCGAGTCACTCGGGTTACTGCAATGGCTTTCAGCCAATGACCTGGATGTTGACGCCAATCGAATTGTTTATACCCAGTGGTTGAACGAGGATGCAGGTATTGAGGCTGATGTCACAATCACTCGATTAGCGACGGACAAATTTATGGTGGTCAGTGCTTGCGCGTCAGAGCTACGGGATGGCTACTGGTTAAATAAACACAAAAGTAATTTTATTTGCAGCGTAAAGCACGAATCTGAATTTGTGATACTTGGCCTTATGGGCCCGCAATCGCGGGCCATTTTGGCAGAGCTTCTGGATGGGTCAGACCGGCATATAGACGAATTAGCCTATTACAACTCGGCAGAATACTTAATCAACGAGATACCCGTTAGAGCCAATCGGCTGAGTTATGTGGGTGAACTGGGTTTTGAACTTTATGTCCACCGTGAGCAAGTCTTAGCACTTTGGCTAACCTTAATGGATGCGGGTAAGTCATATGGCCTGAAACCCGCGGGCGTTCACGCCATGAATGCCTGTCGAATGGAAAAGGGCTACCGTCATTGGGGACATGATATTTATGATCACATAAACCCTTATCAAGCGGGGTTAGGTTTTGCCGTGGCAATGGGCGGTGATGACACCCTGGAAGCCCAAAACTTTCTTGGACGTGGAACCCTAACGGGCACAAATGGTGTACAAAAGAGGCGATTAGTTTCTTTAGCGATCGCAGTGGAAGGCGCACCATTTATGATTCATGACGAACCGATTTATCGAAATGGCGTTCAAGTAGGCTTAACAACCTCAGCTGCTTGGGGACACAGAGTCAATAAGAGCCTCGCCATTGCCGAACTCAATAGTGATACTGGCGTGAGTGCTACTTGGCTTAAAGAGGGTGATTTTGAAGTGGAGGTAGCCATGAAACGCTATCCAATAGACGTGCAGTTCGCGCCATTTTACGACCCTAAATCCGCAAAGATGAAAGTTTGAAGGTGCCACAAAAAAATCATTTATTACTAATCAGCTATTAACAGAAGCATTGGCATTCAGCTATATTGCTGCAGCCTAACAGGGGAAACTTTACACATGTTGCCAATCAAATTATTTGGAAGTCTTAGCATCGCCC
>Ga0209502_10004426_pt1 | contig 10546 bp, 13 predicted proteins | sample ArcticOcean_MG_C_10_FD_187442 | JGI IMG/M metagenome (GOLD analysis project Ga0209502, IMG submission 187442) | Marine microbial communities from western Arctic Ocean - ArcticOcean_MG_CB11_90 (SPAdes) (version 2) | ecosystem: Environmental > Aquatic > Marine > Oceanic | place: Arctic Ocean...
TTCATTAGAACAAATAAATTACTTGTTCATTACGTACATGGTTACTTCAAAACCAAAACGCATTTCTGTTGCAGCTGGTGTTGTCCACATAATATTTCTCCTTAAAGAAAAGTTAATTAAATAGCTTTGGCTGAACAAATTGGACAAGTACATTTCCAATTATGAAACGGCCAAAGAGTAATTTCTGTAACTTTATAATTACTAAATTTCATATGAAATTAGCGATTACAAACATACATAGTTACTTCAAAACCAAAACGCATTTCAGTCGCTTGAGGTTGTGTCCACATAGTATTTCTCCTTTTTTATGGTTAATTAAAAACATTAAACATAAAGCAGATCATTGAAGATGAAGTTACAAGTAACTCCAAAGGTTCAATTTGAGATTTACAATAATTATATTATTCCTGATTTGAATATCGACTATGATGATGAGCATGAAGATTATCTAAGTAAAATCATTAGATAATCTCATCCTCTTTACACTTTATAACTTAATTTACTTATTTTAAATAAGTTATTAAGGTAACTGTGCTTCTGATCCATCACTTGTCTCACCTTTACCGCCTTGAGTACTAAGTGCATCACTATCTGTTGGATGGAAAGCTGCAACTTCTTCTTGTGCAGCACAACCAATCATAAGAAAGCCTAAAACTGCGATTAATAATAATTTATTCATTAACTACTCCTGTTTAGTTTAAATTAAATTCTCATAACGAAACTAAAAGTATGATCTTTTCATTCGTTATCTACTACTGTGTCAATTTTATGCCGTTGTGTCAATAAAATAAATCAACCCTGATTTAAATTTTTTAGATTTGATAATGCTATATGTGCAATAGTTAAACATGCTAGCACTGGGAAGATGGCTAATAAAATACAGGAAGTGTTAGTTATATATAGATAAATATAACTATCTAAGCCCACTTTATTAATTTTAAATTGGTCGGAGCGGTGAGATTCGAACTCACGACCCCTTGCACCCCATGCAAGTACGCTACCAGGCTGCGCTACGCCCCGAATAAAAGTTACTTCAAAATTTTTAGAATTTCATTTAGTTGGATTTTAAGGTTATTAAGGTTTTCTGAGGTATTTGTTGCTACTTCCTCAGCAGAGAGTGGCAGCTCGGCTTGGGCTTTCTCAATTTCAACTTTTGAAGTTGTATCTTTTACGAAATTTCGATCTGAAAGCTTAGACTTTGCACCTTGAATTGTGAATCCATCAAAATACAATAATTGACGAATTTTTCGAATTAGCAAAACTTCTTCTTGCTGGTAATATCTTCTATTACCTCTTCTGGTAACCGGCTGCAATTGAGAAAACTCTTGCTCCCAATACCTTAAAACATGTGGCTTTAAATCACAAAGCTTACTCACCTCCCCAATTGCAAAATACCTCTTTGTTGGTATTGGGGGGAGTATTTTTTTATGTTTGCTTTCCAGAGGAGTTCTCTTCTACACTAGTTTTTAATTTTTGACTTGAATGGAATGTAACTACTCTTCGAGCTTTGATTGGTATCTCTTTACCAGTTTTAGGATTTCTGCCCGGTCTTTCGGCTTTAGTTCTTAAATCAAAATTTCCAAAACCAGAAAGCTTAACATTGTCACCACTTTCTAAAGAAGCTTTAATTTCTTCAAAAAATGCTTCAACCATTTCCTTAGCCTCACTTTTATTAAGGCCAACTTTATTGAATAAGGTTTCTGATAAGTCTGCTTTTGTTAATGTCATAATTTTTATTCTTAAATACCGTTGTTTAACGAAGTGAAGCTTTAAATTTATTTTTTAGGATATCTAACACTTCATTGACTATATTACTTACATCCTCATCCTCAAGAGTTTTATAAGTATCTTGCATAAGTATCAGAAAAGCAATACTTTTTTTATTACTTTCTATTCCTTTGCCCTCGTAAATATCAAAAGGATAGAAATCAATTACTTGACTAATTTCTTGTGAGTTTACTTCATTGACTATATCTCCTACATTTATATCTATATCAACTAATACTGAAATATCTCGTCTTAATAGTGGAAACTTAGAAGGTAATTTAATTTTTAAACCTTTTTTATTAATCAAACTTTCCATTGATAATTCAAATAGATAAGCTTTTCCTGTAAGTTCATATTTCTGCTGCCACGCTGGATGAAGTTGTCCTAGCCACCCAACTGAAGTTTGATCTATTATTAATTCTGCAGCCTGTCCTGGGTGAAAAATCTCTGGGACGATATTTTTAGGAGTACTTATACTTAATATATTACTTGATATTATCTCTATATCTCCTTTAATATCATAAAAGTTTATTTCTCTTTTATCATCACCCCATTGCTCCGGAATATTATCTCCATACACAAGCCCTGATAGCATAAGAGTTTCTTTAAAATCAGATTTTATCTTTTGGTATACAGGTGCGATCTCAAATATTCTAATATTATTTTGACCTCTATTGAGGTTATAAATTAATGCATCTATATGACTTCCCCATAACTTTGATCGCATTACATTCATTTGAGAGGCAATTGGGTTTTGTAATTGAATTACATCTAAATTGGAATGTAATTTTTCCTCAGTTTCTTTATCGATAAAACTATAGCTTACAACCTCGTTGTATCCCAAATTTGCCAAAGAGGATTTAACTGAATAAATACTTTTTTTATTATTTGGGGACCCTATCATTTTATCCTGACTAATTGGAGTTAGAGCTGGGATATTGTTATATCCATAGATTCGTATTACCTCTTCAACTAAATCCTCTTCGATTGACAAATCAAATCTATAACTTGGCGGTGTTATTAAAAAATCATCATTTTTCTGAGAGTGAGTTAAATTTAATTTATCTAAAACAGATTTAATGTCGCTATCTGTTAAAGCTACCCCCATAATATCTGAAACTTTTTTAGTTCTAAGCTTAATGGGCTCTCTTTTGGGAAGGTTGCTTTCGATATTTAATATATTTGAACACTCGCCCCCACAAAATTCTACTATTAATGCAGCGGCTCTTTGAAGTGCGATTGATGTACCTCTGTAATCTACCCCTCTTTCAAATCTATGAGATGAATCTGTATTTAACCCAAATGACCTTGCTCTACCTGCAATAAGAGTGGGGTCGAAGTATGCACTCTCAATAAATATCTCTGTAGTATTGATATTGGTAGCAGAAACCCCTCCGCCCATTATTCCAGCAAGTGCTAAAGGTCCTTTTTCATCTGCAATAATTAATTCGACACCTTCGAGCTTGATATTTTGATCATTAAGTAACTGAAGGGATTCATTTTTATTTGCTCTTCTAACTGAAATTTCACCATTAATTTTTGATTGATCAAAAGCATGAAGCGGTTGCCCCATTTCAATTAAAACATAATTTGCTATGTCTACAACTGGATTAATGGTGCCAATTCCACTTCTTTCTAATTTCTGCTCAATCCAAACTGGTAAAGTTATTTTATTATTAATATTTTTAATTTGAATGCCGCAATATCTTGGGCAGGAAGTTTTGTCATAAATCTTAACTTTCTGATCTAAAGTAAAGCTTTCCCTTACTAATTGATTATTTATATCTTTTAAAGATAATTCTGACAACGCTGACACCTCTCTTGCGATACCTAGAATGCTTAAACAGTCAGCACGATTAGGCGTTAAAGAAAGAGTGTAAACAACATCATTTAATGATAAGGCATCAATTATTAACTCGCCTACTTTTTTATCCAACCCAACTTCGTAAAGACCTTCGGAATCCTGACTAATTCCTAACTCCTTAGCAGAACAAAGCATGCCATTTGACTCAACCCCTCTTAGTTTTGCTTTTTTAATTTCGAAATCTGGTAACTTAGCCCCCACTAAAGCACAAGGTACTTTAATTCCAACTCTCGCATTGGGAGCTCCGCAGACAATCTGAATAGTGCTTTCTACCCCTATATCAACCTGACATATATTCAAGCGATCTGCATCTGGATGCTTCTCTATACTTATTATTTCGCCTACAACTATTAATTTTGATATTTTAGATAAATCTTGAACATCATCAACTTCTAATCCTGACATTGTCAAAACTTCGCCTAAATCAACTTTATCAATTGATTTATCAAAAAATTCTTGAAGCCATGCTTTAGAAAATTGCATTATTGGCCTCCAAACTGCTTTAAAAATCGTAAATCATTTGTGAAAAAAGGTCTTAAATCATCAATATGGTATTTCAGCATGGTTAATCGCTCTACCCCTAAGCCAAATGCAAAGCCTTGAAACTCTTCAGTATTTATATTTACTTGGTTTAATACCTCAGGGTGAACCATGCCGCAACCACCAATCTCCAACCAACCCCCATTCCAACTCATATCAATTTCGGCAGATGGTTCTGTAAAAGGAAAAAAGGATGGTCTGAAGCGAATTGTTAAATTTTTATCTTCGAAAAATTTTTGAAGGAAATCTTGAACTACACCTTTAAGGTTTGCAAAATTGACATTTTTATCAACCCATAAACCCTCTACTTGATGAAACATTGGGGAATGGGTTGCATCCGAATCTACTCGATAAACTCTTCCAGGTGAGATAACTTTTAATGGGGGCTGGTTCTCCTTCATATACCTAACCTGTACTGGTGAAGTATGCGTTCTTAAGACATGCTTTTTGTCAATATAAAATGTATCGTGCATCGCTCTTGCAGGGTGAGACTCTGGAATATTTAAAGCTGTAAAATTATGGTAATCATCTTCAATTTCAGGCCCAGTTGCTAAATCAAACCCAATAGAATGAAAAATACTTTCTATTCGATGCATTGTTAGCGAAATTGGATGAAGGCTTCCTTCTGACTGTTTAAGTCCAGGCAAGGTCACATCAATATATTCATTTTCTAATTGAGAAAGCATTTCTGCTTTCTGAATAGCTTCTTTTCTGTTATTTAATAATGTCTCGATTGACTGCTTAACTTGGTTAATAAAAGCTCCTGCCTTTGGCTTTTCTTCATTAGGTAGTTTAGAAAGTCCACGCATAGCCTCAGTTAAAGGCCCAGCTTTACCAATATATTTAGATTTTGAATTATCAAGCTCTGTTAGAGTTTTACACTCCTCAAAGTCTTTTTTTGCTAATTCAATTAATTCTTTTAGATGATCCATATGTCTATTCTAATAAAAAAGGAGACACATTGGCCTCCTTTTTTTAAAAAACTTTTAATATTTAATTTCCAAGGCCGGTTTTAGCTAACTCAACAAACTTTTCAAAAGCAGGCTTGTCAAAAACAGCCATATCAGCCAATACTTTTCTATCAACTTCAACTGAAGCTTTTTTTAGTCCATTCATAAATCGGCTATATGTTAAACCACACTCTCTTGAGCCAGCATTAATTCTTGCTATCCATAAAGCTCTAAACACACGCTTTTTTTGTCTACGATCTCGATAAGCATATTGACCAGCCTTCATAACAGCCTGTTTTGCTATTCTATAAACATTTTTCCTTCTACCGCGAAATCCTTTTGCGGCATCTATTACCTTCTTATGTCTTGCTCTAGCGGGTACGCTACGATTTGCTCTAGGCATTACTCTCTCCTTATTGCGTTGGCATCATCGCACGAACGCGTTTTGCGTCTGAAGATGAAATAATTTCAGTCCCACGAAGATGTCTTTTTTGTTTCGTTGTCTTCTTGGTTAAAATATGTTGAAGATGAGATTTTGTACGCTTAATAGCGCCGCTACCTGTGAATTTAAAGCGTTTTTTTGCACCACTTTTTGTTTTCATTTTTGGCATTTTGTTCTCCTTTTATTATGAGTGCCTCGGCATGCCTATTAGGCCTTATCACTCTCAATTACTTTCTTTTCTACTTCGCCCTGCTCTTCTTCTTTCATTTTAGAAGTTTTAACTTCTGATTTTGGCTTTATCTTTTTAAGAGGAGCCAAAACCATTACCATTTGCCTTCCTTCCATTTTTGGAAATTGCTCACAAATAGCATAATCTATTAAGTCTGCCTCAACTCTTTTTAATAGTGCCAGACCAAGTTGTTGGTGTGCAATTTCTCTACCTCTAAACCTTAAAGTTACTTTAGCTTTATCACCTACAGATAAAAAACGTATTAAATTTCTTAATTTAATCTGATAGTCACCATCATCAGTTCCAGGTCTAAATTTCACCTCTTTTACTTGAACATTTTTTTGCTTTAGACGAGCTGCATGCATCTGCTTGCTCTGAGCGTATTTAAACTTTCCAAAATCCATCAACTTACAAACTGGTGGAACTGCTTTTGGAGCTATCTCAACTAAGTCAGTATCTTCAGCTTCTGCACTTTCAAAACCTTTCTCCAGAGATACAATCCCCATAGGCTCGCCTTTCATACCAACTAAGCGAATCTCTTGAGCTTTAATGTCTCCATTAATTCGCACATTTTTATCTAAAGCTATAGTTAAACCCCTTTTTATAAAAAAATAAACCGCGCAACCTTATATTTTAGGCTTTAGATTTAATGTCTTTCGAAAGATTTTTAATAAAATCATCAATTAACATTGAACCTAAATCTTCGCCTTTTTGGGTTCGCACGGTAACTTGTCTGTTTTCTACTTCTCGGTCACCTATTACTATTAAGTATGGTACCTTCTGAATACTGTGTTCGCGTATTTTATAGGTAATCTTCTCATTTCTCAAGTCCGAATCGCATCTAATATCACTTTTCTTAAAAATCTGAACCACCTCTTCAGAATAACTGATATGTGCATCTGCAATATTTAATACTACAACTTGAATTGGCGACAGCCATAAAGGCATTAATCCTGCATAATGCTCTACTAAAATCCCAATAAACCTTTCCATAGATCCAACTATTGCCCTGTGAAGCATAACTGGCGTTTTTCTACTATTATCTTCAGCAACGTATTCTGCGCCTAATCTTTCTGGTAAATTAAAATCTAATTGAATTGTGCCGCATTGCCATAAACGGCCTAAGCTATCTTTTAATGTATATTCAATTTTTGGGCCATAAAATGCACCCTCTCCTTCTTGAGTATTGTAATCGAGTCCAATTTCTTGCATTGCACTTTCAAGTGATTTTTCTGCTTTATCCCATACCTCGTCTGAACCAATTCTTTTTTCAGGGCGAGTTGATAAAACTACTAAAATTTCTTCAAACCCAAAATCAGCATAAGCCTTGTAAAGCATTTCATTGAAGTTTTTTACTTCATCTTTTATTTGGTCTTCAGTACAAAATATATGTGCGTCATCTTGAGTAAATCCTCTAACTCGCATTAATCCGTGAAGAGCTCCAGAAGGTTCATTTCTATGGCAAGAACCGAATTCGGCCAACCTTAATGGAAGGTCTCGATAGCTGTGAAGATTTTTGTTAAATATTTGAACATGTCCTGGGCAATTCATTGGCTTAACTGCATACTCCCTATTTTCAGAAGAAGTTGTAAACATATTTTCATGGTAACTTTCCCAATGCCCAGATTTCTCCCAAAGTCCTTTATCTAAAACTGTTGGTGTCTTAATTTCTTGATAACTATATTCTTGAAACATTTCACGCATATAATTTTCTATTTGGAGCCATAGAGTCCAACCTTTTGGGTGCCAAAAAACCATCCCAGGTGCATTATCTTGCAAATGAAATAGATCAAGTTGCTTCCCTAATTTTCGATGATCTCTCTTTTCTGCCTCTTCTAAGCGAAGCAGATATGAAGACATATCTTCTTTTGTTGCCCAAGCTGTTCCATAAATTCTCTGGAGCATTTCGTTATTAGAGTCGCCACGCCAATATGCACCTGCCACCTTCATTAATTTAAAAATTTTTAATTTTCCAGTTGATGGGATATGTGGCCCTCTGCACAAATCTGTAAATTCACCTTGTGTGTATAAAGAAACTTCTTCACCCTTAGGAATTGATCCAATAATTTCAGCTTTATAATTCTCACTAATATTTTTAAATAATTTGATTGCTTCATCTCTAGGAATTATTCTTTTTGTAACTGATAAGTTTTGTTTAGCTATCAACCCCATCCTCTTTTCAATCAAGGTAAGATCTTCAGGAGTGAATGGCCTATTGTATGAAAAATCATAATAAAAACCATCCTCAATTACGGGCCCAATAGTTACTTGTACTTCGGGATAAAGTTCCTTAACTGCATGTGCAAGCAAATGTGCAGTTGAATGCCTTATAAGCTCCAATCCCTCAGGGTTTTTTGCTGTAATGATTGATAAATTAGAATTTTCTTTAATCTCGTAATTTAAATCAACTAGTTGGTTATCAACCTTTCCAGCTAATGCTGCACGAAATAGCCCTTCACCAATATCACTGGCAATAGTGGCAACTGTAACCGGCCCTTCATACTGCCTAACCGAACCATCTGGTAGTGTTATTTCTGGCATAATTAATTTCGTTAATTTCGTATATAAACCTTTATTTTATAAGGTTTTAGTTAATCAAGATAGGGTTATTAAAAGAGAAATGGTAGGCGCGATTGGATTCGAACCAACGACCCCCACAATGTCAATGTGGTGCTCTAACCAACTGAGCTACGCGCCTATTTATAATTCTCCGCGGCCATTCTATCCTAGCCTTAATCTTCAATCAATATTCTACCCATTTGTTTTCTTTAATTTAGCTATCATCTGACCATATCCAATTTTATAATTAGGGTGTTTGAAAATAAAATTGAGCGTTGGTAGTATTTCTGATTTAAGTTTTTTTCCATTGATTATATTAGGGACAGTGGCTTTATATAATGAGAGTCCGAGCTCAGATCTAATCCAACTAAGAACTTCATATAAAGAAACCGGTTGGCTATCCGTTACTAAATATAAACTCTCAGTCTCTTTTTTATTAAGTATTTGAGTAAGTAAAAAACTAATAAAAGAAACGGCGTCCTCTTCATGTATTCTATTTGTCCAGCGATCTTGTGCTGGCCATTTCGTAAGATCGGAAGCAACTCTTAACATATGGCGTCTATCATCTCCATAAATACCTGAAAGTCTCAGAATAGTAGATTTAAATGGTGATTTATTTAAGCATTTTTCAGCTTCTAATAATGCTCTACCTCCAAAATCATTTGGTTGTGGGGTTGTAAATTCAGAGAAAACACTATTCGAAATTTGCCCATAAACTCGAGTGCTTGATATAAAAATTAAATGTTGAAAGTGCTTTAAATTACTCAATACATTGATGGTAACTTTCAATCCTTCAACATAGTTTTTTTGATAACTTTCTTTCGTTTGATCATCAGCTGAAACAGAGTATATAAGTAAATCTGGATTAATAAAATTCACATTGTCTAAAAATTTATCTGAGAAGATATCTAAAGTGATAATTTTAAATGTTAAAGGGGTTTTTGGTAAACTTCTTTTAATTCCAATAATTTCAATAGGTAATTCAGAAAGATTCTCTCCAATTTTCTGCCCAAGCTTTCCGCAACCTATAATTAATAATGTTTTGATTATTTTTTCCAAATGATTTTGTAAATAAAACCTGGAAATGAAAAGACAAGAAATAGACAAAAGGTTATCGCATAAAACTCCCAATCCTGATTATGAGTGTTTCCAATAACTTGCTTCTCTGTTAAAAAAAGAAAGCCACCAAAAATAAAATAGAGCAAAATTAATTCAATTAGTATTAAGAACATATTCTTTTTTGGCTTTTTAAAAAAAATTAAAAAATAATTAGAGGCCCAAGGAAGGTTTGCAAAGAAAATAGCTGAAAAAATAATTAAAAAAATTGTCATAGGATTATAGTTGTTTATGTTAAATTATTTCTATGTTACCTGATATCTACCTACCCTCTTACTCTGGCCTAATTCTATTATTGTCAATGATTTTTTCTGGTCAAGCGTTTAGGATAAATTGGAAGAATAAAAAAAATAGATGGATCTTAAAAGCATGGGTTTACGGGCTATTATCATCAACTTCTTTTTTTATATTAGTTTGTGTTCCTTTTGGTATGTAATCTTAATAACTATTTATTTAACTTCTTTTTTTACAGTCTAATTTAGAAATCAATGGGTTATTAGGATCAATGTCTTTATTGCAAACAAGGCATTTATCTGTGCCCGATACAGCATTTAATCCCCCACAACTTCCTTTAATATTTTTGCCCATGAATATAACGCCCAGTGACATAAGGATGACCACCAGTATTAAAAAAATAAATGTAAATATAAAAGTTATCATAGTGTTTACAGGAAATTATAAATTATTATCCCATAATTTCATATTAATATACAATCCTACCTATTTCAGTCGTCATAAATGGAACTTATGAGCTTGTTTTATGCTCTATACGAGTGAAATTGTTTAAATTTAAATTATTTTGGTTTTACAGCATAAAAATTAACTTTTTTAATTTATCAAATGCGTGAACTAGAATATAATTCGTTACAACAGTTTCACCCGATTACATATATATATTAGGAATATATTTTTAATGACGAACTTTTCTTTGAAGCGTGGTTTAAACATCCCCATACTAGGCTCTCCAGAACAAAAAATATACGACGGTCAAAAACCCAAAACTTTAGCAGTGTTGGGAACTGACTTTGAAGGCTTAAAGCCCAAAATGTTAATTGCTGAAGGTGACAAAGTAAAAAGAG
>Ga0209502_10004428_pt1 | contig 10545 bp, 8 predicted proteins | sample ArcticOcean_MG_C_10_FD_187442 | JGI IMG/M metagenome (GOLD analysis project Ga0209502, IMG submission 187442) | Marine microbial communities from western Arctic Ocean - ArcticOcean_MG_CB11_90 (SPAdes) (version 2) | ecosystem: Environmental > Aquatic > Marine > Oceanic | place: Arctic Ocean...
TGAGCACTGCAAAAACAATTAAATCCGCATTAATATCGGTATTTCACAAAGATGGTTTGGCACCAATCGTACAAAAATTGAACGATTTAAATGTAACTATTTATTCAACCGGAGGAACAGAAAAATTTATTAAAGAACTTGGAATAAACGTAGTTCCTGTTGATGAGGTTACTTCGTACCCTTCCATTCTAGGCGGACGAGTTAAGACGCTCCATCCAAAGGTTTTTGGAGGCATTTTAAATAGACAAGACAATGAAAGTGACATCGCTGAATTAGAAGAATATAATATTCCGCAGATAGACTTGGTAATTGTAGATTTATATCCTTTTGAAAAGACAGTTGCTTCTGGAGCAACTGAGCAAGATATTGTTGAGAAAATTGATATTGGTGGAATTTCTTTAATTAGAGCATCTGCAAAAAATTTTAAAGATACTTTTACGGTGTCATCAATGAATCAATACGATGATTTTTTAGATATTTTATCTCAAAATAATGGAGAAACCACAATTGCACAGAGAAAGAAATTTGCTGCAAAGTCCTTTAATATTTCTTCACATTACGACACTGCTATTTTTAATTATTTTAACGCTGGTGAAGAGCCTACTTTAAAAGTTAGTGAAACAAATGCACAAGTTTTAAGATATGGAGAAAACCCGCATCAAAAGGGTTATTTCTTTGGAGACTTAGAAACAATTTTCGATAAATTACATGGTAAGGAGTTAAGCTATAACAACTTGCTAGATGTAGATGCTGCTGTAAACTTAATCGAAGAATTTAGAGGTGAGGCGCCAACTTTTGCTATCTTAAAGCATAATAATGCATGTGGTTTTGCACAAAGAGATACCATAAAACAAGCGTATGTAGATGCTTTGGCAGGTGACCCTGTTTCTGCTTTTGGAGGAGTTTTAATTGCAAATACAGAAATAGATGCTGCAACAGCGGAAGAAATTCATACTTTGTTTTGTGAAGTAGTAATTGCGCCAAGTTATTCAGATGAAGCTTTAGCAATATTAAAAGGAAAAAAGAATAGAATTATCCTAATTAAAAAAGAAGTTAAATTACCTACAACAACAATTAGAACTTGCTTAAATGGTAATTTAGTTCAAGATAAAGATAGTATTACAGATCAATTATCAGATTTGAAATACGTTACTAATACGAATCCAACAGCAAGTGAGATAGAAGACTTGTTATTTGCATCTAAATTGTGTAAAAACACGAAGTCAAATACCATTATCTTAGTTAAAAATAAGCAGTTGTTAGCGGGGGGTACAGGACAAACAAGTAGAGTAGATGCTTTGAACCAAGCAATAGAAAAGGCAAATTCTTTTAAATTTGACTTAAACGGATGCGTAATGGCAAGTGATGCTTTTTTCCCTTTTCCAGATTGTGTAGAGATTGCAGATAATGCAGGTATAAAAAGTGTGATACAGCCTGGAGGTTCTATTAAAGATCAATTAAGTATTGACTATTGTAATGAAAATAATATATCTATGGTAATGACCGGAACTAGGCATTTTAAACATTAAGAATATATAGGTTATTTGCAATTAGAATTTTAGTAGCTTTGTAATACACGAGTAAAAATAATAACTAAAAATATTTTATGGGTTTTTTTGATTTTATGACCGAAGATATTGCGATCGATTTAGGAACCGCAAATACATTAATAATTCACAAAGGAAAAGTGGTTATTGATAGTCCTTCTATTGTAGCAAGAGACAGAACTACGGGTAAAATTATTGCAATTGGTAAAGAAGCCAACTTGATGCAAGGAAAAACCCATGAAAATATCAAAACAATCCGTCCATTAAAAGACGGGGTTATTGCAGATTTTCAAGCTTCAGAAGAAATGATTAAAGAATTTGTAAAACAGATTCCATCAATTAAAAAGAAGTTATTTCCACCCGCATTAAGAATGGTTATTTGTATTCCGTCTGGAATTACAGAAGTAGAAAAACGTGCTGTAAGGGATTCTGCGAAACACATGAATGCTAAAGAAATCTATTTAATTTATGAGCCTATGGCAGCTGCAATTGGTGTTGGTATAGATATTATGGAGCCAAAGGGAAATATGATTATAGATATTGGTGGTGGTACAACAGAAATTGCTGTTATTGCCTTGGCTGGTATTGTTTGTGATCAATCTGTAAAAGTAGCAGGAGACTTATTTACAAATGATATTATGTATTATATGCGCACACAGCATAACCTGCATGTTGGAGAAACTACTGCAGAGAAAATAAAAATTACGATTGGTGCAGCTACAGAAGATTTAGAAACTCCACCAGATGACATGTTGGTTCAAGGTAGAGACTTGTTAAGTGGTAAGCCAAAGCAAGTGCAAGTTTCTTATAGAGAAATTGCAAAAGCCTTAGATAAATCTATTTTAAGAATAGAAGATGCAGTTATGGAAACATTATCTAAGACTCCGCCAGAATTGGCAGCAGACATTTACAATACAGGTATTTATTTAGCTGGGGGTGGTTCTATGCTAAGGGGTTTAGATAAGAGGCTTTCTAGAAAAACAGACTTACCTGTTTATGTTGCAGAAGATCCTTTAAGAGCGGTAGTTCGTGGAACAGGAATTGCTTTAAAAGAACTAGATAAATACAAGAGTGTATTAATGAAATAATATTTTAGGAGTTCTAAAAAATGCAACAACTTATTTACTTTTTTCAAAAGTTTAAATATTTTTTATTCTTTTTATTCCTGCAATTTATTGCCTTGATACTTATTTTTAACAATCTTAATTTCCAAAACAGTAAATACATTAATTCTGCAAACGCTTTAACTGGTGGTTTGTATAGTAGAGTTTCTGATATTTCTGATTATTTTAGTTTAAAAGCCACAAATACTCAACTTATAGAAGAAAATACACTTTTAAGAAACTTTCTAAACCAAAAAACAAATACTTCTTTTACAGTGGATTCAATTGTTATTGATACCGTAAAATATTATCAAAAATACACCTATACAAGTGCTAAAATCATCAATAATAGTTATTCAAAAGCGTTTAATTTTTTAACTATTGATAAAGGTGCAATTGCCGGTTTAAGTAAAGAGATGGCTGTTGTTAACGCTAAAGGGATTATTGGATTTACAGATAATTTGTCACCTAATTATGGGAGAATTCAATCTATTTTAAATAAAAACACTAAGATAAACGCAAGGTTAAAAAACGGCTATTTTGGCACGTTACAGTGGAATGGTTTAGATTATAATACAGTGCAATTAATAGATATTCCAAGACAGGCGCCTGTTAAAATTGGAGATACTATAGAAACTGGTGGTAAGTCTGCAATTTTTCCAGAAGGAATTTTAATAGGAAAAGTAATTGAAATAAATAATGACAATGCTGTAGACAACGTAATTAATGTAAAATTATTTAATGATATGTCTGTAATTGGACCTGTTTATGTTATTAAAAATTTACAGAAAGTAGAAGTTAAACGTTTAGAAAATTCAGGAAATGAATAAAACAGTATATTTTGGATTGCTATTTGTATTCTTGGTTTTTTTACAAGTTTTTGTATTGAATAATATTTTGTTTTTAGGATATGTAAATCCGTATCTATATATTTCTTTTGTTTTCTTGTATCCACTGAAGAAAAATAGATTTGTTTTTTTGTTACTTTCTTTCGCTTTGGGTTTAAGTATCGATTTTTTTTCTGATTCAGGAGGAATTCACGCTTTTTCATTAGTAACAATTTCATATTTGAGATTGTTTTTTATTAGAGTTTTCTTTAATAAATTTGAAGTGGATTACCCTTTTTTTAAATTAAATTTAGAGTCTTTTGGAAAAAAATTCAATTATATTGTAACTTTAACAGTACTACATCATTTTTTGTTATTTTCTTTTGCTAACTTTAGTTTTGAAAATATGTCTCATGTAGTTTTAAATACACTTTATTCAAGTGTATTTACTTTAATATTATATTTTTTATCAATTTATATTTTCTCTAAAAAGCAATAATGCAAAAAAGTTTTTTATTGTATTTTTTAATTACCATAATAGGTGTCGTCTTTATAGGGCGTCTATTTCAGCTTCAAATAGTAAAAGGTGAAAGTTATGACCCTTTAAATAATGAAGCTGTAAAAACAGTTTTTGATTACCCAGAGAGAGGTTATATCTATGATAGAAACGGAGTTTTATTGGTTGCCAATCAACTTTCTTATGATGTAATGATTCAGCCCAATAAAGTAAAACAGATAGACACTTTAGAATTCTGTAAACTTTTAAAAATAGATATTGAAGATTTTGTTAAGAGGTATAATAAGGCAAGCAGGTATGCTTCATATCTTCCATCTGTTTTTTTAAAACAATTAGCAAAAGAAGATTTTGCTTTCCTGCAAGAAAAATTACACAAATACGATGGTTTTTTTATTCAAAAAAGAGTAATACGAAAGTACCCTATTAATGCCGCAGCAAATGTTTTAGGTTATATTGGTGAGGTTAATGAACAGTTAGCAAAAAAGAACACGTATTATCAAGCAGGAGAATTAATAGGTAAAGATGGTATTGAAAAACAATATGAAAATTTTTTAAGAGGGATTAAGGGTAAAAAATTATTTAATAGAAATAATCTTAACAAAATTACTGGCTCTTTTAAGAACGGAGAACAAGACACTTTAGCTGAAAGGGGTAAAGATCTAACCCTAACTTTAGATATCAAATTACAACAATACGCTCAGAAATTAATGGTAGGTAAAAGAGGAGGTATTGTAGCTTTAGAACCCGCTACTGGAGAAATTTTGGCTTTAGTAACGGCACCTTCTTATGATCCTAATATGTTAGTTGGTAGAAAGCGTTCTGAAAATTCAGCTATTTTAATGGACCCAAAAAGTTTAGAGAAACCAACTTATGATAGAGGTTTAAAAGCTTCCTATCCTCCTGGTTCTCCATTTAAAATAATGAATGCTTTGATAGGTTTGCAAGAAGAGGTAATATCTGAACAAACTTCTTTTTATTGTTATAATGGCTACAGATACGGGAATAGAAAGAATGAGTTTATGGGTTGCCATTGTGATATTTTCGGCAGGCCAATACAATTAAAAACAGCTATTTCTAAATCTTGTAATAGCTATTTTGCAAATACTTATAAGAGAATTGTAGAAAAAAATAACAAGCCATCTCAAGGGTTAGATAATTGGAGTGCTCATGTAAAGAGTTTTGGTTTAGGAAATTATTTAGGATATGATTTACCTCAGGGAAGTCCTGGATTAATCCCTACAGGTAAGTATTACGATCAGATGTACCGATATTCTTGGAATGCTTCTACAAATATATCAAATGCAATAGGGCAAGGAGAAGTGCAAACAACACCAATTCAATTGGCTAATTTTACAGCTGCTATTGCAAATAAGGGTTATTTCTTTACACCACATATTTTAAAAGGTGTTGATAAAAGACCAATAGAGAACGCCACTTTTACAGAGAAAAAACAAACTACTATTGATAAAAAACATTTTAGTCCAGTAATAGATGCGATGTATGAGGTTTTTAAAACAGGAACAGGAAAATGGAGTCAAGTGAAAGGAATAGAAATTTGTGGTAAAACTGGAACTTCAGAAAATTATACTGTAGTAAGCGGTAAAAGAATAAAGCTAGAAGATCATTCTATTTTAGTTGCTTTTGCTCCAAAAGATAATCCTAAAATAGCGATTGCTATTTTTGTAGAAAATGGAGGTTATGGTTCTAGAATCGCTGCTCCGATAACAAGTTTAATGATAGAGAAGTATTTAAATGGTGAGATTTCTGAAGCAACAGTGCACAGGGAGACAAGTATGTTAAATATTAGTTTACAGGAAGAATACAATAAATTAATACCTAAAATAGAAACAATTGCGGCAAGAAGGTAATAATATTTTTGCGGGGGTCGATTGGCTTTTGGTTACGCTATTTGTAATTTTAGTCAGTTTTGGCTGGTTAAATATTTATTCAGCTTCAAAAACTGATGAGGATATAGAATTACTTAGTTTTTCAACTGAATACGGTAAACAATTGATATTTATATTTTTAACCATTCCGTTAATTATTATTATTCTTTTTTTTAATGCTAAATTTTATGAAAAGTTTTCAATCATATTTTATTTAGTTTCTCTTTTATCTCTTGTAGGCTTGTTCTTTTTTGGCAAAACAATAAATGGAGCAACATCATGGTATAATTTTGGGGTATTAGGTTTACAGCCTTCAGAGTTTGTAAAAGCATTTACGGCTTTAGCTGTGGCGAAACTAATAAGTGATAGGCAGTATAATTTTAAATTAATTAAGAATCAAATTAAGGCATTTATAGTAATATTTATTCCTGCTTTCTTGATTACACTGCAGCCAGATGTAGGGTCTGCTCTTATTTATGTAGCTTTTTTCTTTGTATTACATAGAGAGGGTTTAACCTTAAATTATATTATTCTTGGTACTTTGTTAATTGTAATGTTTTTACTTACGATTTTATTGGGTGTAACCTTGGTTTTATCAAGTTTACTTATATTACTTACAATTTTCACAGTCTATGCAATTTATAGAGGGGGAAAGCGCTTTCTTCGTTTTAATTGGTATAAAATAATAGCTGGCTATGCTGTTATTACTATTTTTATTATAGGTACAGGCTTTACATATAATAATATATTTAAACAGCATCATAGAGACCGTTTTGAGATTCTTTTAGGTCTAAAACAAGATAGCCAGGGAATTGGTTATAATTCATACCAATCTGAATTAACAATTAGTTCTGGAGGGGTCTCAGGAAAAGGATTTTTAAAAGGAGATTTAACGCAAGGAGATTTTGTACCCGAACAGCACACAGATTACATATTTAGTGTTGTTGGAGAAGAGTGGGGTTTCTTAGGAAGTTCTTTAGTTATTATATTATTTATGTTATTGATGTATCGGGTTATTTATTTGGCAGAAACACATACCAATAAATTTGGAAGAATCTATGGATATGGTTTGGCTTCAATTCTGTTTTTTCATGTAATTGTAAATATAGGAATGGTAATAGGTTTGTTTCCAACGGTAGGTATTCCTTTGCCGTTCTTTAGTTATGGTGGGTCATCTCTTTGGGGTTTTACAATCTTACTCTTTATATTTATAAGATTAGATGCACATAAAGGCTATGATTGGTAGAGGGTGTTAAGATGTAATGCTTGTAAAATTAATTTCTTACGTTATCTTATAATACTTTTAAGTTGCCTCTAAGGCTTTTAAGTTTGAGACTGTAAATAGGTGATGCTCATTTAAATTATAAACAATAAAAAACTCTGAATATAAATATTCAGAGTTCTTAGTTTTTTACCAAAATGTAAAATCTTACATTGCAGATACGTGCTTTGTCAATTGAGATTTTAAATTGGCTGCTTTATTCTTATGAATAATATTGTTCTTAGCTAATTTATCTAACATAGAAATTACAGTATTTAACTTACCTTCTGCTTCTTTCTTGTCTTCTGATGTACGCAGATCTCTAACAGCATTTCTAGCCGTTTTGTGTTGATACTTGTTACGTAATCTTTTAGCTTCGTTACTTCTAATTCTCTTTAATGCTGACTTGTGATTTGCCATAATTTCTTGTTTCGTTTTTTTATTAAAACTTTTGTAGTCCGTACGGGAATCGAACCCGTGTTACATGGATGAAAACCATGCGTCCTAACCCCTAGACGAACGGACCAGAACAATTAAGTATGCCTCAATTGCGGGTGCAAATATACAACGTTTTTTAAATTGTGCAATAATTTTTGAAAAAAAAATGCATTTTTTTTTAAATTTAATACGCCTTCGCAAAAAGCACTCTTTTAGAGGAAGGTTTTCCGCTAAATACACATGTTCCAATTTCTTCTTTCGCGTCATTAGGAATACATCTAATGGTTGCTTTTGTTAGGTCTTTAATCTTGTTTTCGGTTTCTTCTGTTCCATCCCAATGAGCAGAAACAAAGCCGCCTTTATTTGCTATAGCTGTTTTAAATTCCTCAAAATTATACACAGAAGTTGTGTGCTCTGTTCTAAAATCTATTGCTTTTTGGAATAAGTTGTCTTGAATTTCTTCTAAAAGGTTACTTACAAAATCTACAACATCATTTTGAGCAACTGTTTGTTTTTCTAAAGTATCTCTTCTGGCAATTTCTACAGTACCATTTTCTAAGTCTCTTTTTCCAATTGCAATTCTAACAGGAACTCCTTTTAATTCATATTCGGCAAATTTTGCACCTGGTCTGTAAGTATCTCGATCATCAAACTTTACAGAAACACCCTTTTTACGTAATTCTTTTACAAAGACGGCTACTTTCTCAGAAATAGCTTCTAATTGTTCTTCACCTTTATAGATAGGCACAATTACAACTTGAATTGGAGCTAATCTTGGAGGGAGTACTAAACCATTATCATCTGAATGCGTCATAATTAAGCCGCCAATCAAACGTGTAGAAACACCCCAAGAGGTCGCCCAAACATGTTCCTTCTTTCCTTCTTTAGTCGTAAATTTTACATCAAATGCTTTTGCAAAATTTTGTCCTAAAAAATGACTTGTCCCAGCTTGCAATGCCTTTCCATCTTGCATTAAAGCTTCAATAGTTAAAGTGTCTTCTGCACCAGCAAAACGCTCGCTATCAGACTTATATCCCTTTATTACTGGCATTGCCATAAAATCTTCTGCAAAAGTTGCATATACTTCTTGCATCTGTTGTGCTTCACTAACTGCCTCTGCTTTCGTTGCATGTGCTGTGTGCCCTTCTTGCCACAAAAATTCTGCAGTTCTTAAAAATAGACGTGTACGCATTTCCCAACGTACAACATTTGCCCATTGATTTATTAATAAAGGTAAGTCTCTATAAGATTGAACCCATCCCTTATATGTATTCCAAATAATAGCTTCAGAAGTTGGTCTAACTACTAACTCTTCTTCTAATTTTGCTTCAGGATCTACTCTTAATTTACCTGGTTTGTCAGGATCATTCTGTAGTCTGTAATGCGTTACAACTGCACATTCTTTTGCAAAGCCCTCTGCATTTTTTTCTTCAGCTTCAAACAAACTTTTAGGAACAAATAGTGGAAAATAGGCGTTTTCATGGCCTGTCTCTTTAAACATTCTATCCAACTCTGCCTGCATTTTTTCCCAAATAGCATATCCGTAAGGTTTTATTACCATACAACCTCTTACCGCAGAGTTTTCAGCTAAATCTGCTTTTACAACTAGCTCGTTATACCATTTAGAATAATCGTCTGCTCTTTTCGTTAAATGTTTACTCATAATTAAAAGTTTGGCACAAAAATTGTTACCTTTAAAGTGAAATATATGTTAAAAGATTGTTTTTGTATTTATATAAAAACAAAACAAAATTACTATAAAAAGGTTAGAGACTGGTTAAAGTTTGGTTTTTTTGTTTAACAATTTTTCTATAAAACTAATGTTTACTAAAAAATGAGGCCTATGAAACTGTCATATAAATTTCGAAATATAAATCAATTTATCTTAATATGTGTGGTTAATTTACTGCTATCTTCTTGTGGTACTTATCAAAGTGCTTACAATAATGATGGTGTTTATGATAGCGATACAAGCATTCAGACAGGAAAAAAGGTAGTTGTTTTAGACCAAAAAGGCTACAATAATTATAATGAAAATTATTTTACAAATGAGCTAGAGCGACTTGAAGACTTAGACGAAGAAACTATTTTTACAGATGTAGATTCGTATAACTCTCCAGATAATTCTTATGAAGAAGATGACTTAAGTTATAATACAAATCCATCTTGGGGAAACAATGATAATAACGATGTAGTTGTGTATATCAATAACAATAATAATGGTTCTTACTGGAGTAATTTTGGATGGAATAACTTTGGATGGAACAATAGGGGATTTAATAATTGGGGTTATAGAAATAGATGGGGTTGGAGCAATGGAATGGGCTGGAACAATGGTTGGGGTTGGAATAACGGATTTAATAACTGGGGCAATAATCCTTTTTGGTATTCTTACCATAATAACTTAGAATATGGATGGGGTATGTATGGTGGTTATAATAACGGATTTGGAAATTCATATAACAACAATAGGTATAACAGCAATAGCAGATATGGTAGAAGATCTACTTATAATAATTTCTATTCTAGAGATAATATAAGAACTAGAAATTTTTCTACAGTTTCTAGAAGAAAAGTTAATACTACAAGGCTTAGTTCTTCAAGAAGAAGAGCAACAAGCGTAATTTCTAGTAAAAGATTTACTTCAATTATAAATCCTACGAATACATCTACTACTTCATTAACAAGAAGTAGAGCAGTTAAAACTGCTCCATATAGAAATGCAACTTCAACAACAAGAAGTACTAAGAGAACTGTGCCAAATAGAACTTCAACTTCAACGAGAAGAAGTACACCATCCAGAAGTTCATCTTCAACGAGAAGAAGTTCTTCAAGAAGCACACCTTCTAGAAGTTCATCTTCATCAAGAAGTAGTTCTAGTAGAAGTTCATCTTCATCAAGAGGTAGTTCAACTAGAAGCTCATCTTCAAGCAGATCGCGAGGTAATTAATATCCTAAATAATTAG
>Ga0209502_10004429_pt1 | contig 10543 bp, 6 predicted proteins | sample ArcticOcean_MG_C_10_FD_187442 | JGI IMG/M metagenome (GOLD analysis project Ga0209502, IMG submission 187442) | Marine microbial communities from western Arctic Ocean - ArcticOcean_MG_CB11_90 (SPAdes) (version 2) | ecosystem: Environmental > Aquatic > Marine > Oceanic | place: Arctic Ocean...
AAAATGCAAAAAACCTAATACAATTATAGTCTATAACCTATTATAACTATCATTTATATTATACGTAAAATAGATAACAAATTTATATAACAAAAATTATGAAAATACTAGTACCACTTAAACGAGTCGTTGATTATAACGTTAAAGTAAGACCGCTCGCTGACAATTCAAACGTTGACCTTAACAACGTAAAAATGTCTGTAAATCCATTTTGTGAAATTGCACTTGAAGAAGCTGTAAGGATTAAAGAGGCAGGAAATGCAGATGAGGTTATTGCAATATCTATAGGAAAAATTGAATCGCAGGAACAACTAAGAACTGCTCTTGCTCTTGGAGCAGACAGAGCAATTCTTGTTGAAACTGAAACTTTACTTGAGCCTCTAGCTATAGCCAAGTCCATTGCTAAAATAATAGAGACAGAAAAGCCTGATTTAGTGATTCTTGGTAAGCAAACAATCGATGGTGATAATAACCAAACCGGTCAGATGCTTGGGGCTCTTCTAAATTTTCCTCAAGCAACTAATGCTTCAGAAGTTGTATTAGATGGATCACATGCCAATGTAACCAGAGAGATTGATGGTGGTCTTCAGACACTTCGATTAACTCTACCAGCAATAGTCACTACTGACCTTAGATTGAATGAGCCAAGATATGCCTCTTTGCCAAATATTATGAAAGCTAAAAAGAAAGAATTATCAGTAATGCCAATCGCTGATTTGGGTGTAGATGTTTCAGCAAGAACTGAACTTCTATCCGTTGAGTCGCCTGCATCAAGAGAGGCTGGTGTAATTGTTGAGTCTGTAGATGAATTAGTAGAGAAACTTAAAAATGAAGCAAAGGTGATTTCATGAGTATATTAGTAATAGCTGAACACGATAACGCAAACTTAAAAGGAGCAACGTTAAATACAATTGCTGCTGCAACAAAAATAAGTGGCGATATCTCATTGCTAGTGGCTGGCTCAGATTGTTCTTCTGTTTTGTCTGAGGCACAAACTATTGACGGCATCTCAAAAGTAATTTCTTGTGATGACCTAAAATATAAAAACTTCATTGCAGAGGATTTAGCTGAACTTGTTATGTCTATATCTTCTAACCACTCATACATACTTGCTCCAGCAACTACATTTGGTAAGAACTTGCTACCAAGAGTTTCTGCAAAAGTTGATTCACAGCAGATATCAGATATTATCTCTGTCGAGTCAGATGATACATTCAAAAGGCCTATATATGCCGGTAGTTGTATAGCAACAGTTAAGTCATTAGACGCTACTAAGGTAATAACAGTAAGAGCAACAGCTTTTGACCCAGTTGGAACTAATAATTCTGGTATAGAGGTAGAAGCAATTCCTGCAGCAGATTCTATGAATATATCTGAATTTGTTTCAGAAGAAATTGCAAAAAGTGATAGACCTGAGTTAACAGCAGCTTCTATTGTTATCTCTGGAGGAAGAGGTATGCAGTCAGGTGATAATTTTCATTTATTAGACTCTATTGCAGATAAATTAGGTGCTGCGGTTGGTGCATCTAGAGCAGCTGTTGATGCTGGTTTTGTACCGAATGATTATCAGGTTGGGCAAACTGGAAAAATTGTTGCCCCTGATCTTTATATAGCTGTTGGAATTTCAGGTGCTATACAGCATTTAGCAGGTATGAAAGATTCAAAAGTCATTGTTGCTATAAATAAAGATGAGGATGCCCCTATATTCCAGGTTGCTGACTATGGACTAGTTGCTGATTTGTTTACTGCCTTGCCGGAGCTAGACGCTAAATTATAAAAAAAAACACAATAATATAGGGGCTTTATGCCCCTTTTTGTATTTTTGCTTTTAAATTAAGTAGAATAGGGCTATGAAATACCTATCCGCTTTAATTCTTCCTTTAATATTATTTTCGTCCTTAATCGAAGCAGGAAAAGTTATCAATGATAATGGCTGCGAAACAAAGTTAATTCAGATGTTGAAACCACAATATCCAAATACTAATTACCAAGATTTCGAAATGGATGGTTTTATGACAAGAAAAGAGTTGATGGAATCATTAGTTAATTAAATTATGATTGTAAAAAATATTTTATATAAAGTTTATTTTATATTTATTTTATTTTTTACATTGAATATTTCTGCTTTTAATGGCTATTTGAGTATTGATAAGAGAGTTACTGATGCATCTTGGGATTTTCTTCCTTCTACAAATACCTCTTTTAAATATAGTGATTCATTGAATAGCGAGATTTTTTTGTATCACAATAATTTTGGAATCAAATTTAACCAATCAATCTTTAGCCTAGATCTCGAACGCTCTGTTCAACCAAAAAAACTTAATCTCACAGCTGATACTAATTCAGTTGGATTTTATTATATTCAAGATGATCAGAACGCGTCCTACTCTCTAACGTTCTCAGAGCAAACTGCTGATCGACAGATCATTGATTGCTATTCTTTTTCCTCAATAGTTATTGGGATATGTCCCGAGGCTAAGATCAGGATATCTAATAATAAGCCCAAATATAATATCTTGGATGACTCGCTTATGCTTGTAGATGGTAAGAATCAAAGCCTAAGCTTTGAATTTACCAAAGCAATAGATTCATTTTTAATGGATGAATATGCTTTATTTATCATGGTAACTGAGAATAAGTTTAATTGGATTAGCCCAGTGGAAGAAATTACTTCAGGTTTTATTGCAAACCTAACTTTTAATGGCAGTAGGTTGGGTGATCTTATTAGTAACACTTTAAGAACTTTGCCACAAAGAGAAAAGTGGTTTACTACGTCATTAGGTCTTGAGCTTAATAAATCTATATTGTTATTTGATAATTTTTCCTTTTTTTTAAACCCTACTCTAATTTTTGTTAAGCAACATGATTACGAGAATCTTAATAAGATCCCTAATTATAATTTAAGCATTAGATCTGGTCTTAATTACAACATTTCTAACTTTGATATTAATTTTTATGGTTCTTTTTACATTAACAATTTATATGGTTTTGAAAATATTACTTTTAATCAAAGATCTGAGCATCATTTTGATAAAAACTTTGGCTCGATAGGTTCCTCTCTTACATATAAGTTTTAATAAAACTTACTAGCTAATATTTTAGTATAGGTTACTTTTGGTAAAATATTTTTTTGCACTTACATTAAATAAGTGTAGTATTAATACCTGCTTTGTCTTTTTTATTTTATATACCGAGGTTATGCATGAAGCTCCATTACAAGAATACTTTTATAATTAGTTCTATTTTTTTAATATCATCTTGTGGCGGCGGTGGCGGCGGTGGCGGTGATACAACACCAACGACTCCAGCTCCTGTTGTTAGTCTTTCTGCAAGTCCTATGTCAGTTCTTTTAACTGAGACTTCTACTCTTACATGGTCTTCTTCTAACGCCACTTCTTGTTCTGCTTCCGGCTCTTGGTCTGGAACTAAAACTACTTCAGGAAGTGAGGCGGTAACGATTTCAACTGCTGGCAATAACACCTTTACACTAGCTTGTACTGGAGCTGGAGGGACAGGCACTAATTCAGTTGTTGTTGAAGGCTATAGAAATATTGAAGTAGTTGTTGTAGATGGCTATATTTCGGGTGCTGATGTTTTTATTGATGAGAATGATGACTGGACTAAAGACTCAAACGAGAACTCAACTACTTCTGATAATAATGGCAACTTAACAATTAAATACGCTAACGGTAACCTGGTCTCAATTGGTGGAACAGATCTAGATTCACAAATACTATTAAACAACCTATTACTTACTCATAAACTCACAGGCCACTCAGACTTTAAAGCTGTCACACCTGTAACTTCTGTGGCTGCTTTTATGACAGATGCTTCATTGGTTAATGCAGCATTAGGAATTGATGCTTCTATTGACGTTTCTATCTTTGATCCAGTTGCTAATAAAGGCGATGGTGGTATCAATGATTATTTATATGAGAAGGGTAACCAGCTAACGGTTTTAGCTTACGCACTTCAAAATATCACCAATGATTTAAATACCACAACAGAAACTACCCAGGATTACTTTAAGGCTATTACTGAAGAAATAGAAAAAGAATTTACAGAAACTACTACTAAAGTAGACATTGAAACTGAGGCTTTTATTACTAAAGCTTTAGACAATGTCGTAGCTGCAAAAACATTAACAATTACCGATGACGCTAAAGCCAATACGACCAAAGCCCTTTCTGGAGTCATGCCTATTATTGAGGTGAAATCTTCTAATGATCTCACAACATCAGTCATACGTTTTGCTGTCTCAACCTTGCAAACAGATATACAAGCGATAGCTAATGGAACTGCAACAGCAGAAACCGTTGCTAGTTATACCACTGACGTTTTAACGTATATAGCCACAGATCAGAATATAGACGCTGATGAAATAACACCTGATATCAGCGCAATAGCTGATTCAGCTTCAACATCTGAGGATACACCCGTTGATATTAACGTTCTTGCCAATGACTCCTATTTAACATCCGCTCCAATTACAGTCACTGCAGCTAATGGATCCAATGGTGCTTCATCTCTATCTAATAATTTGATTACATACACACCAAATGCTGACTTCAATGGAACTGATACGTTCACATACACAATCACCCAGGGAGACAAAAGCTCTAGTGCAGATGTTACAGTAACTATTGGCGAGATAAATGATGCACCTTCTATTAATAGCGCATCAACCATTAGTGTTGCTGAAAACCAAACAGCGGTAACAACGATTTCAATTTCTGATCCAGACTCTGGAGATGTATTAACTCTATCTCTTAGTGGAGCTGATGCTGAGAGCTTTGATCTTTCAACAGACAATGTTTTAACATTCATAACGGCACCAGACTATGAAACTAAATCCTCCTATTCAATTACTCTATCTCTAACCGATGGAACTGAAACTGTTTCCAAAGATATTTCCGTTACAGTCACTAATGTAAATGATGTAGCTCCAGTTATTACCTCTATGACTTCACTGTCTGCTGATGAAAATCAATTAACCATTGGAACGGTAACTGCAGCTGATGTTGAGGGTAACTCATTTACTTTCACAGTTTCAGGATCTGAATTAGCAATAACCTCAGCAGGGGTCTTAACCTTTGTAACTGCTCCTGACTATGAAACTAAGTCTTCATTCACCGCAACGGTAACTGTAAGTGACGGATTAAATAGTAGTTCTAAGGTATTCACTATAACCGTAAATGATTTAGATGAAATTCCAGAAACAGGCTACAGGGTCCTAACATCAATCGACGTCATCGAGACAAAGGAGTAATTTATGAAAAATATTAACTTGAATACTGTTCTAGCAATTTCACTTTTTTCAATTAGCGCATATGCAACAGATTATGACGATGCTAAATTTGAAAACTATATAAGTGGGCAGGGTGTAAATGAAGTCCTTACTGAAGCTCAAGAAATTATTTGTATAGTTGGAAAGCTTGGTACAGAACAATTAGCTGGTTATGGTAGCTATAAAGCTATTCTCTTTGCTGACTTATGCGAACAAGCAGCTCCCACAGCAAGTACTGAGGGTCAAACTGCTCCAACTAGCGCAAATTCAACTTCATCTTCTTCATCATCTACTGAAGATGGTGCAGCTGAAACAGCTAAAGATATTGATACCTTGGTAGTAAATTCAGGTTTTTTAACATCTACCTTACAGCAAACTAAAGTTTGGAAAGTAAATGATAAGCCATGGGATGATGAGACAAACAGATCACCTAAAGCTATTACATATATCCTATCAGATCAAACATCTCCTGTAAGCTCAACATCTAGATTTGGTGAGTTTACATTAAGATATCAGGCTTCAACGTTTGGCAACAAGCAAAGCGATCTTCCTGAGTGGTATGACTGCCCAGATGAAACATCACGTGACTATACTTATTCCTGGTGTGCAGATGGTGCGGACCTCGGAAGGGGTTTATTGATAGCGGACAGCAGTCAAATTAAATTTAAAAGTGACATACAGAGCTCTCAACAGCAAAACCTAGTTGCTAACTATTCAGACAATGGGGATATTGCAGGTATCTATACTAGAACAACAGGCTTTCAAGATGATTCTTTGCGTGATCCAAATTGTGATGGTTCTGATGATTGGTGGGAATGTCAGTCTCAAGCATATAGAGACTCAAGTGTAAATATTTTAGGTATTTTTGCTTTTGGGATTTCAGATGAAGATAAAACTTACTGCACAACTATGAGCGAGCTTTATCAAGTTGATTGGGAAAATTACAATGAAGAAACTCGAGGCCCTACATTAACACCATATGCCTTAACAGGAGAACCTCTCAAAAGACTGGGTTCTGAAGGATGGGATGTCGCTGAAAAATGTTATTCAATTAACAAGTCAGATGCCATTCAAAATGTTCATCAATATGGGCTTTACAACTCAGACGGTAGTGAATTTAAACAAGCTAATCCATCTTTCCCTATAAGAACAAATGTAACAGTCAATGAAGAAGATAGAAGAGTTCATGGTTATGCTAGTTACTGGGGTGTTCATGTTGATGATGTTTATCAACAGTACGTAACAGACGAAACTCAATGGCTTAAAGATGATGGCTCTGATGATTCAGACACACCAGCTACGTTTAAGGTTATCCCTAGAAAGCTGGTTGTTGAGAAGAGAGAAAAAACATTCTTAGCTTTAAATGAAATTGATGGTTTAAATTTAAATTTCTGGACTAATGACTCATGGTGGTCAGATGAATTTCAAAAACTAGGCTTTGCTAAAGTAGAGCCATGGGACGGAAAAATCCAGTTCAAATCAAATAAGGCTGTATTTACTGACTACAATAACGGCGTTTCTTCTGAACCACTAAGTTACGGACTTTATGGCTCCCATGATGGAAATAGTACATATATCGCCAATCTTGTCGGTGCAAAAATTGATAAAGATAATTTAAGAAAAATCATAAAGAATGATGCAAGTGATCCTGGAAAGCCAATGAACTTAACCATGGAGTTTGCAGAGCTACCTACTTGGAACTACACGCCTCAAGAATGGGTAAGTGTCCTCTTATGTACAGGTTCATCTCTTACCTCAACAGTAGCAAGGCCATATGACTTGAGCAGCCACTTTACATATCTGGATGGACAGATGTGTATAAAGCTTGATGGCGATTTAATGATGACCTCAGACGGTTCAGAAATGGTTCTAAGTACAAGACCAGGTGATGGAATGAGATATGGAGCAGAATTCTACGATTCAAGCACCGGGACATGGGTAATTTTCGATCGAGATAACTGGAATCAAAGTGATGATGTGTATGACTTTAAGATAGGTCTTTCTGGAATAGAGCGTCCAGCTTACATGGAAGTTAAGCTCCAATCGTTATTTACAGCCTTTGGATCCTTGAGTCAATTTGATAATAATGGAGGAACTCTCAGCGGTGGCTTGGAGGCATTCTTAGATAGCTCAGATTCCTTCACTTATATGGTTGTTAGCAATATGAATTTATACGACTTTGAGGGCAATAGATTTAATAAGATCAAAGGCTCATTCAATGTTTCAGATACGCCAGTTGCGACCATTAATGTAGATGATGCTAAAGTTGCTGAATCTTCTACCTCTGTTTCATCTTCATTTCCATTCACTTTATCAAGTGCGCAAGCTAGCGCTGTATCTTTTGATTATGAGATATCAGCCTCAAGCACAGCTAACACTTCTGATTATTCTAACCTTGTGAACGGCACAGTAACCATTGCTTCTGGAGATACATCCGGAACTATACCTTTTAACATAGAGCCTGATGTATTGGTAGAGGGTCAAACAGATGAAAAACTCATCCTAACGTTAAGCAATCCAACTAATGCTGTTCTTGCTAGAAGTGATGTCGTTGCATATATATATGATGACGATACCAATAGGATTGTCTATGATGATTATGCTGGCTCTTTTTCAGCAGAAACAGGAACATTTACCATTACTGATGGGCTCAAATATAACCCATCGTATGAAAAAACCACATTACCTGCTCCTATAACTTTCACCCTGACAGAGTGGCTTACCAATATGCAGAAAACATATGGTGCCGGTGAAGATTGGGAGTTTACAGAATACAGAGATCTAGGTGTTTATTCTCAAGATACTAACTCACAATATCAGATTACAAAGAACTCCTTTGAAAATCCTACTTCAAGCACTTTAGAAAATGGAATATCAACTATTCAAAATAGTATCATCCCTTTATCTGAACTTCCGACTACCTTAAATTGCATCCAAGAATGCTTAGTCTCAAGCTTATTAACTGATCACTATACAGATGTTAAAAACCAAGCTGATCCTGCAGGAGACGGAACTTATGTAGGTACTGTCGCAAGCCCATCTCCAAATCCTTATGCAGATGTTGGGCCTTACATAAAATCAGACTTTACCGAAAGTACAACCTATGATGCCGGTACAGAGAATGAGTATACCGACACTAGAGAATGGAAAAGAGGAGAGCATAGGGATGGAATATTGGCAAGTGATGTTTATGTATACTCTGTAGCTTCTTCTGTTCTAAAAGATGCATCTTCAGATGAACTATCTATTGGAGTAGACTGGCAGCTTTCAAGACCTTATGACAAGATAAGGGGTGCGAAATTTACAAGTGTTGAAGGTGGTTGGACAAGAGAAACGCAGTGGGGTGTTAATACAGGCTCTCTTGTTGATGATGCAACTTTAGCTAAGTTAGAATGCAACTACACAACAGATGGTAATGGTGATAAAACATATACGGACACCCATCCAGAATACACAGTTGCTAACGGTAAAATTGCATTAATGCGTTACTGCTCTCAAAAACTTTGGTCTTCTAATGACGTTATGGTTACCTATAATGTAAGACTCGAAACATACAAGCAGTATGAGATATTTAATTCTGATGGTTCTAACCTAACATTTGATCCTCAAAAAACTCTTTACTTTTCAGCTCCAGATGATTCTTCAAAGTTTGGTTCAGATGCAGGTAAAAAATTAAGACTTGATTATCAAGGCGATCATCTAGGAGGAATTCCAGGAAGCGTTATTAACTTAGAAACAGGTGAGGATTTAGGTGAATATGTAGAAACTTGGAATAATAATTATAGATGGGTTCCTAGATTCACTATTCCAGATGGCTCTGTTTTAACAGAAAATATATCTGACAAAACTTATATAGTAAAAGCATTAAGAGGAGAAGAATGGCTTGCTAAAAAAGACAGCGCCATTGGTTCACTAGCAACACTTCTTACCTCAGTATCTAAAGATCAACTTCTTACAAATGTAGATTTAGATTTTGAAATTAGTGTTAGAAAAGATATTAGATATGATTGCACCATTGAAGTTGAAAGAACTGACGAAAATGGAAACACTTATACTGATATGGACTGGGAAGCTTGTATGGCCTCTGATGATCCAAGTGTATGGGTTCTGACCAATTCATTTGATAGCTGTAGAGAGATGGTTACTTATGAAACTAATAGGCTTCAGGACGATATCAATCGACAGATAGAAGAACAGGGTGAAAATTACCCAACAGACGGACCTAGATCTGTTGCAGACCTTATTGCTTTGTGGGAGGTTGAGTCCCCAGGATCTGCAAAATGGTATACCGATATGGTTGAAAGATGTAAAACAATTGGACCTATACCTTCATCAACAATTAATGGTGGTGAGCCATCAGTTGTTAACGGTGATATTGTCATTGATCTAACTTCCTAAAAAATTTAACCTATAAGGTTAGTTATATTAAAAAGGGGCTTTACAGCCTCTTTTTTTTTATTTAATTAAAGTGTTATATTTGTGTAATGAAAAATTTACTATATTCGTTTTTTTTACTTTCTTCTTCATATGTATTTTCCTCAACATATATCTACACCTCTTCCTATATTGATGTTGTAGATTTAAAAGTTATTAAAAATTCTACAATAGTTGTTGATGATAAATTAATTTCAAGTATAGCCAGAGGTTTTATAAAAGTTCCAAATGGCTCTGAATTAATTGATTTACGTGGTCATACTCTCATGCCTGGGCTTATGGATATGCACGTTCATTTTGGACAAGAATATCTCTCAAAGAGTGAACGCCCCGCAAAAGTTGAAAGAGAGACATCTGCTATTTTAGCTACACAACATGCCTTAAAAACACTCAAAGCAGGATTTACAACAGTTAGACAGGTAGGAGATAGAGGCATGGTTGCTATCTCATTAAGGGATGCAATAAATTCAGGCCAACTCACTGGCCCATCAATTTTTACTTCAGGAAAAAGTATAGCGACTACAGGTGGTCATGCAGATCCAACTAATGGCCTTGCTTCAGGCGATTACAGCTACCCAACTGCTGAGGATGGAGTTATTAATGGTCCGTATGATGCATACGCTGCTGTAAGACAGCGTTATAAGGACGGGGCTGATGGAATTAAGCTAACAGTAACCGGTGGTGTGCTTAGTGTCGCTAAGTCAGGAGATAATCCTCAATTTACAGCAGAAGAAGTTGTTTCTGTAGTTAGAGCTGCTAAAGACTATGGAATGTGGGTTGCCGTTCATGCTCACGGAGCTGAAGGCATGAAGAGGGCTGTTA
>Ga0209502_10004433_pt1 | contig 10530 bp, 10 predicted proteins | sample ArcticOcean_MG_C_10_FD_187442 | JGI IMG/M metagenome (GOLD analysis project Ga0209502, IMG submission 187442) | Marine microbial communities from western Arctic Ocean - ArcticOcean_MG_CB11_90 (SPAdes) (version 2) | ecosystem: Environmental > Aquatic > Marine > Oceanic | place: Arctic Ocean...
TGTCAAGTCTTTTTTAAAGAAAAAGAAATAAAACTTATAAGTGGATTAGCGTAGTCCTGCTAACTCACGAATTCTATCCATATTTTGTGATTCTTCGCCAAGTAATCCTAGAGAATCTAGCTTATCGTGTACCCATTCGTACGGGTCGCCATCTCTAGCTTTTTGTGTACCATATGGCATATCACCCGAATCGGCAAAGTATGCATATAAATCATCGTATAAGTCGTCGTGGTCCATAATATCAGCACCTTGTTTTAGTGCCGCTGCCGCTTTAGGATGCTTGGCAAGAATAGATTGAACTTCATCTGCTTCCATGCCTGACCCTTCAGTTTCCATTTGCTGTGGTTGTCTTTGCATTTGATGTTGTTCTACAGTTGCTTGCAACTTCCCAATAAACTCTTTAGCAGGAGTAATATACTGTTCGCCATAGTCCTTTTCGATCATAGTAAGTATTGCTGTTTCGCCTTTTGGAAATTCGCCTGCTTCTCTGTCGTAGTAACTAACAATAAACTCACCTAATGGAGTCTTTTGCTCTTTAGGTGCAGGTGCGCCTTCTTTGCCCATTGCTGGATCATCGTCGCATTCTGCTTCATCTTCTTTGGCATTTCTGTCAAAGTCAGTTGTGTATAAGTACTCTATTACAGGGTACAACGTGTTTACAATTTGATTACCAAACTTGCCGTTCTTACCCGAATCTGCATCACGCTCTAATTTCTTAGCTTCGCCACGTAGTTTCATCATTGCTTCAATAGATGCCATAGCAGATTTATCTAATCCTTTAAAGCCTTTTGTTCTTGCTTCAATGAAACTATATACATCCCATACATCGTTTGCATATGCGTTTGCTAAGTTGCCTTGATCATCGTCTTGTCCACGTTCAATCTTTTTACCTTTGCCACGTAATGCACCTAGTACATCAATAGCATCTTTACTTGTGTTAATGTATGCTTCGCTAACTTCTTCTTCATTATAGCTTGATTCGGATTTTGGCATCCACCAGCTACCGCTTTCATCATCACAATCGTGTTTGCAATCTGATGTGGGCTTGTGCATTTCATCACCACAGTCTTTACATACCATTGTTTCTTCTGCTGTTTCTTCGCCAAACTGTCCCATCATGCCGTCAAAGTGTGCATCAATTCCAATTTCTTCTGCTGACTCAGTTGCTAATGCGTCACTGAAAGCATCAGTCAACGCATCTATATCCCAAGTGTCAGTTTGGTCTAGTACATACTGTGTACCATCATCGCCAACAACACTAACAATTTTAAATTCACCTTCTTGGACATATCCAAATGCGTCTATTGTAACTTTAACAGGTATGCCTTCAAGATCAATTTCTTCTTCTGAGTCGCCTCTATAACCTAATCCGTCAAGTTTTGCAGTAAACACTTCAGTATCGTCTGTACGTTGTACGTCTATTAACTCTTTGCTAAAGTCTAAGAAAATCTGTTGACCAACTGCTTCGCCCAATAACTCTTGAGGTCCAAGTGACAATGCTTTAGTATGCTCGCTTACTAGCTTATAGATATACGGAAATACATCTGATAGTTCTTCGTTAAACTGTCGAATAGTAAGTTGGTCAATCCAGTTACTTGAAACATCATCCGGAACGTCTTCAAGTATAGTTGATTCAAAATTTGCAACTGCTTCTGCGTATACATTTTTACGTTGCAGTGTTTCTACTGTACGTTTTACTGCGTCAATACGATCATTTACTACGTCACTGTATTCTGCAAGACCTTCGGCCATGACACCGTTTCTTGACATATGATTCTTAAATTTCTTTAGCTTACTAAGCTCTTCTGACATACCAACAATGTGTTTGCCAAAGTCATCATACGCATTACCGCCTTCTGCTACGTGTCGTGCCATTGCTCTTGCACCATTCAAATGTTTGAACGGATACTTAAAGCGTTCGCCTTCTACACTTTCAATATGAATAGTTCCAATTTTTTGTGTGCGTCCGCCTGCACGTTCTTGGTTAACACTTTCAGTGTGCTTAATAACTATTCTTGCGCTGTCTACGTTTTGGTAACTTACTTTACCAGTTCCGTATAATTTTGATTCTGTCATGTTGTCGTCTCCGGAATTTGTTGCTAGGTATTTATAATCTCTTTTGTTTAAATTTGACTTTGTGATATCCCTAACGTCAAAGTTTAAAAGTCTTTTCCTAGCAAAACTCCTAAGTTCTTTTAAGAAACTATACCAATTACTTTTTTGAATACTTTGTTCTTTATTAAACAGTTCGTTACTGTACATAACAGTAACCCCGTCTTTTTCGCTTATGCTGACGCTAACATTACTATCTTCATCGTATTTAAAGTCAAAATACCTAGCATCCTTAGGAACATTAGTTACAGTTCCTTCTTGGTCGCCGATAGTTACTTCACTGAAACGTCCGCGTATCTTATTAAACAGCTCTTCACTTATTTTATCTAAATCTAACATGTAAGTATTTATCAATAACTACTGCTAATAAAGATAAGCATGGGCGGATCGCAAGTATTAGGACTTATGTACCATCCAGCTATAAAGTCTTTTGGTTGTGAATTTATTACGTGAGGTTGAAAGGCCGTTTAACTCTAATCGATCCGTGTACAGCATTGCGTATGTGTGTATGCGTAGCTTCGCCTCTGCCGTGAAATAATTGAATGTTTGCTACAATTAATGTATTTGCCTCAACAGTCATTGGGCTAACGTAGATTCCCATTTGAGCAAGTTCAGCATCAGTGGCTCGCAAACTGCCTGCTATATGTCCACCTAGCTTAGACTTATCCCAACGTCCTGTACAAAGTTCTTGGGTTTGTTTATGATACCAATTCCAAAAGTTTGCATCATACTTTGGCGCACTTGTTTGGAGTCTAAAAGGACCGTCACCTAATTCTACCTTATCAGGAAAGTACCACCACTTGACCGAAGGGAAAAATATATCACTATGTATATCCTTCGATTCGTCATTGTCACTAGGTGTATTTTCAACACGCTGTATAAATGTATTTTGATTGTATAGTGCTGTAGTTTCGGGATTGTCTAGGCCAATGCAGTCTGTAATAATCTTTTTCATGTCACTGTTATTAACTAGATAATCTATTCCAGGATTTGCTTTACTTTCTATCTGACAGTTATTAAAGTTTTGTTTATTAACACACACCGGGTATTGCATACACTCTTGCTGTACTAGAGTATGCATGTCATTAGATAAAAAGTTGTTAACTGCTATGTGCCCGTTGTTTATAAAGTCTTTACGTTTAGCTCTGTGCTGTGCGGCATATGTACTAAAAGCATATCTAAAAAGATGTAAACCTCGATTGGTTAAATCTAAATTACTAAACAATGGATTTTTTTTAAACTTTTTGACATTGGTATAAACAACATCAGGAACGTCTCCTCCCATTATTAATCTAGCCGCATCAAGAACGTGCTTATTAAAGTTTTCTTTATCTTCAATAGCATTCATTTCAATTGTTTTTAATTTTGGGTTATTTAAATAATCACTTACTAACATGAAAATATTTATCAATAACTACTGCTAATAAAGATAGGCATGGGCGGTTCGTAATCTTCAATTTGATCTACTTGATTGAAGGTATTATAAATTGCCGGGTCCCAGTCTTTAAGCACTGCCATCATCCTAAGCGCAAGTAGTGTAGCACTTATTAAGTCGTCACTTTGGCCACCTTTAGCTTGATAACTACTACCTGTTGCAACAAAGTTTTTAAGCTCTGATATAAAAGGTTTACTGTGTATAGTCATTTTATCATTCTCTAGCATAGTTTTAAGTCTACTACATGCTGTAATTTTAGTACCATGTGTAGTGTTAAATCCTTTACGGAACTTTCTTACATGTCCTTTGCGCATAGGTTCACTTACAAATAGTCCAGGTATATTCTCTTCACCAAAGTCATTAATAACAAGTAAACATGCTTCGCCTATACCATTGTTTTCAACACTCCAATATATACCGTTAGTGTTGCTAGTTTCTGATTGCAAGTATGTGCAGATATCTGCAAGCACTCTTATTTGTCCAGGAATAGCTGTTGTGTTATGTTGCCACTCAGCTACTTGTATGTAACTAGGTAATTCAAATACTTGTATAGCGGCGTTATCGCCACCAGTACCCATACTAGGATCAAGGGCAACAGCGTATGTATACTCTGGTGTTGGCTTTTTATACCAACGGGTTTGTCCCATATTAATTAGTGGAGTAGTGCCTTCCATAGTTGCAAGTTTAATACTATTAACAAGTGTTTCATCATACACAAGGAATTCACAGTCATATTCACGACGGAATCTTTCCTCGCCAATGCGTCCTAGTTCTTCTTGTTTCCATTTAGCATCTCTATCTGGATGCTCTTCCCAATAACTACGGAAACTATGAAACCCATTTTGGCCTAGTTCTTGTTCATTGCCATGCTCGTCAAACTTATCTTCAGCACCTTTCCAAATTGTAGCAAAAGTATCTTCATCACTATTTGGTGTGCTTGTAAGAATTGCTCGTCCACCAGTAGCTAGTGTAGGAGATATAGAAGTCCAAAAGTCAATAGCAACATTAGGTTGTACAAATGCAAACTCATCACAGTATAGTAATGATATAGACATACCACGTCCTGTGTTGCCTGTTGTTGTAGCACTAACAATACGTGATCCGTTTTCAAATTCAATACTACCTTTGTTGTAGTTTGTAACACCAGCACGTATATGGTCTGGGCACATTTCATAGAGATAGCGTATACGTTGCATAATCTCTTGTGCGCCTGTATACTTGTGTGCGGCAATTAGAATAGTTTGATCAGGTACAAACATTGCGTACCACGCTAAGTAGATTGCCGCACATGTTGTTTTGCCTGTTTGTCTAGGCAACATGTTAATATTAAATCGATAGTTGTGATAGCTTGCAAGTAGACGTTCTTGATATTCAAATGGATCAAAAATAAGTTTACCTCTTACAGGATGTTGAATAGTTGCAAACTTTCTAGCAAAGTACATGTATCCATCATCTGGCTCCATACACTTCATTAAGTCTGCAATTTGTTCTTCAGTAAACGTTTCTTGTCTATTTGCTTTCTTAATTAAGACGCCGTCTAGTGCTGTTGCCATTAGTGTTCAACCTCCCACATTCTACCGTGCTTCATAAACTCACCTATAATATTAACACTGCGTCTGCGCTCAATAGGATCAATTCGCGGAGTAACACTATGTACACTGTGGGCAACATTTAAAAACATACCAAAACTATTTGCTTTATACGGAATTTCAACATGCGGAATATGTATATCATCTTCTACAACTCGTGTTTGTAAGGGTTTAAAACTTTTTACTTCTTTAATAGTTTGATGTATTGTAAAGTTTCCACCTGCTGATTTGTCAATATCTTTTTTCATATACAACAACCCTGCGTATATTTCTTTTGGATTATCTAAGTGCGGAGTTCTTGATGTACTTGTTTGGTCAACTGGTTCGTGTACTACAAGTTGACAGTCGGTAACATGTTTACCTTTTGACAGTTTGCGCACCCCTACAGTATCTGTAATTAAGTTTTCGTAAAACTCTTCGCCATAATATTGTAATATGCCCTTTTCAAATAACTTAGCACAATCTCTAAAGTATTCTGGACTAGTATGAAATTCAAAAAAGTCTTCCCATATAGCCGGCATAACTGCATCTACATGCGCCTGTCGGCTTTTATATCTATAACAAATGCCTTCATCACCTGCGTCAGTACTGCATACTAAGTCTTCAGGAAATGATTTTTCTAATTCGTTGTATACATTTTGCGGCAATGCATTGTCAACAGCCACATAAGGATACGGAAACGATTCAACTGTTTTACAGTTTTGTATTACACTCAATTTGTTCATACAAGTATTTACTCAAAAGAATAGGACCCGGAGGTCCTATTGAGTTTGTATCTTGTTAATGTTATCTAAAAGATATATTTCTAATTGCTTCTAAAGTAGCTTCGTGCTCTAACGTAGCTTCATCTTTTTGGTCTTGATTGACTAGGGAGTTTTCGTTATCAATAATAGATAAAATTGTATGCTCGTCAGGTCCATTTCCATTGCTCCAATCATCTACAACATCATCTGCTATTTTTTGAATTTCGTTGTCTGCTATTGGAAATGTTATGTTTCGATCAGTGATTGCACTAACTACTTCATCATGCCAAGACTCGATCGCGGCTTGATTATGTTCTTCTGGGTCAGTTTCCCATTCGTCTACATTTGCTATTCTGGCAAGTTCAGCATTAGCTTCTTCGCTTTTGCCTTTAATACTATAAGAAGTATCTTCAGTTGATGCTTCGTTAGTAGTTGGAACTAAAGCACCGCTGAAGTCAAATTCCTTAGAATCTAACATACCTTTTTTAAGTAGTAATGAAATAACTTGATCTTCTGAATACTTTCCGCTCATAATTTTATCTGCTATAGCAGGCAAAACTTTTGCGGCATAATTGTGAACTTCGTCTCTTGAAATTTCATCTGATCCTGCTTCCATTGTATCTTGAGTTGTTTGATCGTTTTCGCCATTAATAATAGATAAAACTACATCCTCGGAAGGTCCTTGATCGCCCCAATCATCTGCAACAACATCTGCAACTTTTTGAATTTTTGGTTCTGCTATTGGAAATGTTATGTTTCGACTAGTGATTGCACTAACTACTTCATCATGCCAAGACTCGATCGCGGCTTGATTATGTTCTTCTGGGTCAGTTTCCCATTCGTCTATATCAGCTTCTGGAGCAGATATACCTGAAAGTTCTGCTAGTCTTGCAAGTTCAGCATTAGCTTCTTTGCTTTTGCCTGTAATACTATAAGAAGTATCAGCTTCGTCGGTATCTTCTTTGTCATCATCACGCTGTGCAATCGCTTGGCTCATTGGCTCTTCTTTATTGCCATCATTGTCTAAGTCTGGATAGTCTGGCGGTGACTTCTTATCTTTACCTGTCTTTTCAGCAAGTGCGGCATACAACTCATCTTTAATAGATTCAATTTGTGCATCTAAATCATCTTCAACTGCTATTGGATTATCTCCATCAGCGGCCGGTGCATGTTGTTTCTTTGTACGGTTAATTCCACCAGCTAAATCGTGTGTCATTGTTTGTGTATCAAAATACTGCTCATCTGGCTCAGTTGTTGAAGAACTAAATCCGCCGCTCATGTCCTCATCAGCTTCGTCATCCTTTGGATCCATTTGTGGCATATCATCCATTGGACTATCTGTTGGTCCGTCCATACCATGCATTGGTCCGTCCATATCCATTGGTCCGTCCATTGGCATCTTTACAATGCTAAGTGCTTTGTCCATTGGCATATGATCTGAGGGTGGCATATCCATTGGGCCAATTTGCTTGGCATCTGGAGTATTACCTGTTCTCATAATGTTTACAAGTTGTGCAACTTCGTCTGCATTATCGCCTGTCATTGAAATATTCATCGAAGCAGTTTCGCCCAATGGGTTCGTTGTTTCGTTAATTGTCTTAATGTCTTTATCTAACTCTGCTAATTTAGCTAATAAGTCTTTCATGTTATACGCCTCCTACTGGGCTTTTAGTGTTTTCAGTATCACCTATATCAGCACTTTCACCCTTAGGTGTTCCTGCTGTAGGATCAATTATACGCTCACTTCGAGCTGTTTCTAGTTCTTTAAGAAGGTCCATAACTCTGCTGTCTCCAACTTTGTCTTGGGCGCTTTCGCCTCCCATGTCTTCGGTTTCTAGTTTAGTTTCATAAGGTTCTTTTGTCTTAGAGTCTGCTTGATAATCTTCTCTAGGATCATTCATGTTTCTTACTATAAAATACGCCTGATTACATCCACAACTATCAGCAATATATTCTTGCAACACTTGTGATGTAGTAGGGTAGTTCATTTCTGCTTCCCAGTAAGTAACTTCCATATTTTGTAATTGTGGGAAATCTAACGGACGTTCCTGTATTGGTGTAGCTTTACCAGCACTCATGCTAATAAGTTCAAACTTTTGTAAGCATGTTTCAATACTATCTTCAATTCCTTCTGGCAATGCACCTGCATAACCTATCTTGAACGAATAAGTCTTTTTGGACTCTAATAAAATTTCTGTAAACGATCTCATGATTAATTCCTTATAAACTATTTATCCTCTGACATACCTTTTAGCTTCTCAATTAAGCTATTTCTGTCAGTAACGACGTAACCCGCACCGTTAACTATACCAGCGTGTGACTCCGGATTACCGTCTTTGTCTTGTTTTTCTTTTTTAAGTTGTAACTCGACTATTTTTAATTTGTTATTAAGTTTAGCTACTTTAGCATCTAAACTAGTTTTAAGCATGCCGCCTGCTACTTCAAATACTCTACCACTATAACGTGCTTCAACATTCATACCCAAATCCATTAATTCGTCATATGCTGTCATTGCTTTGTCTGCAATTTCGTTAAGCTCAGTATCTGCCTTTTCGCCTAACCCTTTTACACTAGGCAATGCAGAAGATATTTTATCAAACTCGGCAATGTCGCGCTTAGTTTCTTTTTGGTCAACTAATGCAGTTTCGGCCTTTGTAGCTTTGCTTGCATTAATTATATCTTGCGAGTCAGGTAAGTTTAATAGTTCTTCAAGTTTTTTTGTCATTTTGTGTTTCCATTAACTGCTACTATTATTTAGCAGAGTTAGGATCATTCAACCATTGTTCTTTGGTTATATGTATATACCAAGCTCTGTACGGCTTTCCTAACCCTTCGGCGCCTGGATTATACAAATAAGGAACTAACCAATCAGGGTAACCTTTGCCTGAGCCTGCATTATTTGTTTTGATAAAGACTTTATCTACATACTGAAATACATCATTTAAGAAAAATATATAATCAAATGTTTCACCTGGCTCTAAAAACTCTCTATCAAACTCTGTTCTACTAGCAATAAACAAATCATACTTACCTGGAAAGTCCATAGGTTTGCCGTTGTAAATGTACAAGTGATGCCTTTTTAAATTAATTAAATCACAACACTTTTTAAACATTGGACCTGTAACTTCTTCTTCAATATCAGTAGCTTCAACATGTATACCTTTTTGCATAAGCACATATGGTAACATTCCTACGCCAGTACCAATGTCAATTGCTGTTTTAACATCTGTCAACATTCCAAATTCTTCAGCTTTTTTAACCATATATTCTTTCTCTGAGAAATGTTTATCCCATTGTCTAACATACTTTGCACCTCTTACAAATTTACCAGTTTGCATTGCTATGTCTGTCATTTGTTCTTTATATTGTGTTAAATCCATTATCTTTTTCCATTATGATAGATATCACCTTCGTTTAAAATACGAAACTGAATACCTTTTTGTTTACACCAAGCATACGCCGCTTCCCATTTTGCTTGGTTAACTATCCAGTGTGCTTGGTTGTGGGCGCTTTTGCCCACAAGGCTTTTGTGTGTTTGATTGGCTGGCTTTATTTCTATGAGTTCGACTTTTTGTTTACCTTTTTTATCACCGTAAGCAATAAAAAAATCTGGCACGTAAATTGTTTGTTTACCAGTTAGTGGATTTCTATATGGAATTTTTATACTTTCACTTGCCCATTGTGTAATTGCAGGATTGCCGTCACAGAATTGCATGAAGGTATATTCCCAACTGCTTCTGTATATTGGAGCTTTGTTACCTACGAATTTTTCCGGATTCTTTAACGTATATCTACCCTGAGCAAACCGACCCATATTACACTACTATGTTTCTGTTTTCAGTCCTTGGCGTTTGAGTTGCAATCTTATAACCAAGTGTACTAACTTTTTGTCTATTGTAATTTAGTATTTCAGCAACAATTTGACTAATTGCAACATCTTCTAATCCAGTTAATGTATCAAGCAATGTCATTACATTTACATCGTCAATCTTTGCTTGTTGTAATAGTACAGTAGCAACACCAGTAGCACTTGCTATGTCAAACCCTCTTTTTTGAAAGAAGCCTACTACTGCGTCAACTTGGTTAGCAGGGTAACTAATAGACTCAGTAAAGTAATTGTTAAAGAATGCTTTAACTTCATTACCGCTGTCTGTTGGTACTAAGTTTAATTGTGACATTATTCAGCTCCCATAGCTTGTCTAATTGCTAAGGCTCTTTGATCGCCTGGTGATAAATTTGCCTCTTGCGCGGCACGTACTTTATTTGAATAGTTAGGAGAAGTAGTTTCGACACTGCCACCGCTTGTATCAGTTGTTGATGCAGTTGATGCAGACTGTTTTGGAAACGTAGTATTTTTAAGACCACTAGCATTTTCTTTGCCAATGCTTCCTAATGCACCTGTTAATATATTAAATCCTTCTTCTATTAATCCTTGTTTAGATAAACTTTTTGCATTCTTAAACGTATTAAATGTATTCAATGCAGAGCCAAGATTAAACGTGCCGCCTGCTAAGTCTCCTAATACACTACTTAGTCCATTGGCTACACCGCCTTGACCAAAAAGACTGCTAGTTCCGCCACCTGCTACAGTTAATGGACTAGGTGTTTGGTCATAATGCTCTTGAGCAAAGCCTCTTGGAGAACCTTCTCC
>Ga0209502_10004442_pt1 | contig 10514 bp, 9 predicted proteins | sample ArcticOcean_MG_C_10_FD_187442 | JGI IMG/M metagenome (GOLD analysis project Ga0209502, IMG submission 187442) | Marine microbial communities from western Arctic Ocean - ArcticOcean_MG_CB11_90 (SPAdes) (version 2) | ecosystem: Environmental > Aquatic > Marine > Oceanic | place: Arctic Ocean...
ACTTCTCCTTGAAACGGTAGAACTACAAACCTTATTTAACCAACAAAGCCCATAACAGTGTTATGGGCTTTGTTGGTTAAAATTAATTAACTTATAGGTTCATACTTAATGTAATTGATACATTAGAATTGTTAGTGTTAAGCTTGGCGCTTCCCAAATTACCAGCGTCAAATAATTGCTGGTCAATTTTACGTTTTGAATTTTGATAAGATAAATCTATTCTTGATTCAGAAAAATTAAAGCCTAGCCCAAGAGAAAAACCTTTCAGGTCTCCATATACAGAACTATTTTTGTATGGACTTTCTTCTATGTTATAACCCCCACGATAACTTATTTTTTTGTGTCTTATTTCAGCACCAATCCTTAATGTATTTGATGCTTTTAAAGAGTTGGTGATTTGATTATTCTCTTGAGAATATCCGTAACTTGTATTTGATTTATATCTTGCACTAGCAAAGTCTTTCCTTGAATAATCAAAACTAATAAGTCCTTTGTCTGAAATTATAAATGCCGCACTTCCAGTTATTTTTGCAGGTGTTTTTAGTTTGTATTCTGGAAATAAATTGATAACAGCTGGGTTAATAACTGTTTGTATGTTCTCAGAGTTGTCAAACGTAGATATGTATTGGGTAGTTTCTTCTTTAAGAGTTAGCCATGTAGGGCTATCATATGTCATACCTATTCTGATAAAATTGTTTAGTTTGAAAATGGCTCCTAGTTGCACAGAAAATCCATTACCGATTGTTAAAAGACTGTTTTCAAAATCTACCTCGTTGATAGTGGAGCCCGTGTTTGCATTATTTTCATAAAGGTAAGTACTCCGCTCATAATTAATAAAGTGGGAATTTAAATTTATTCCAAAATATATATTTTGGTTATACTGTAGTCCTAAGTTAAAAGATAATTTACCGTTGTATCCAAGAGAAGAATAACTGTATTCTTGATTAAAATCTCCTGGGGCTATATTTGAGTAATATGCACTGTTCTCCGAGCTGTCTTCTTCAGGTTCTAAAATGTAGCTTTCATAACCCAAAAATGCTTGTTGATATGCATATCCGTTGTAGAAGCCTATTGCGTTATATGCTTCTGAAATACTTTCATTTTCTAAAGCTGAAATATCATCAAGTCTTAGTCCGTTTGCATAGTCACTAAAATAACTAGCGATGGAATTAGAGGATACTCCAGTAGCAAAAAAACCTGAATTATAATTTTGAAGTTGTTCATAAAAAACACTTGCCGCAAACTTATTATAGTTAGAATTAAGGTCTTTATTCTTGAACACAAATACAGCTCCAATTTGATTCATGTCAAATGAGTCATTTCTAATTTTTTGTGTATTAGAATTAGAACCAAACTCAGCTTTGTTAGATGTGTTTACATTAGATGCAGAAAGTGAGCCATGGCTAGTATTAAAAATTGCAGACCCAGCGGGATTTACACTAACTGCGGACATATCTCCACCTAGTGCCCCAAAAGCCCCACTCATAGACTTGAACCGTGCAGTTCCTAATGTAGTTTCTGTTGAGTATCTAACAGCATCCGAGATATTTTGCCCATATGAACTTAACATACTTATTAGGCCCAAGAATATAAAAATCAGTTTTCTCATTCTATGAATTTTCTATCTAATTAACGCTTTCTTCGAGAGCTGGTTCCTCCACTTACTCTACTTGAAGCTCCGCTAGATCGAGTTGTTGACGGGCGTGAATATGAACTATTCGTAGAAGGCCTCTTGACTGCTTTTGGAAATGGAGATTCTTTTTTTGAATATCTGTTATTTTGTTTTGCCAAACTTTCTTTTCGCTTTTTGTCTTGTCTCTTTTCAGCTTTTGGAGACGGAGATCCTTTTTTTGATGACCGGTTATCTTGTCTAGCCGAACTTTCTTTTCTTTTTTCAATTAAATATTCTACGTGTTCAATGCTACCTACACCAAATTTAGACGTAATATCCTTCTCCAAGGAAGAACCATTTCCTTGTTTACGATTTTTATTAACTGAAGCGATAGACCTAGAATTTCTGCTTCTATTTATATTTCTTGAACTAGTATTTGACCGATTAGTTAATTTTTTTAACGTTGATGAATTAGAGGCGCTTCTACTTGATACATTATTGGCATACCTTGAGCCTCTAGGGCCGTTGACATAAGATACTGATGAGCCTCTGTTATTTCTGAAGCTTCCATATCCATAATAATTATTGTATCCATTGTTTGGAAACCCGTAATATCCATAATTTGGAAATCCATAATTCCAGTAGTTGTATCCCCATGGAATTTGCTGGTAACCATAGTTATTTCCGAAAGGGTCCATTATATATCCGTAATTACTCCATCCCATGTTCCATCCCATATTTCTGTTCCAGTTGTTGTAAAACGGAGAACCCCACCAATTTCCGTAAAAAGGGGTGGTATCATATATGTTTATTGTAATGTCGCTAGAGTTGTTTTGACCCCATCCAGCATAATCATCGGAATCTGTATCTTCAGACTCTGTATCTTCAGAGTAATACCCTTCGTAAGACTCAGAGTCAGTATATGTTGAACTATCTCCTTCAAAATTGAGAGATTTCTCTTTAAAATAATTCTTATAGTATTCAGAAGCGTTTGAAGGATTAGTAGTTTCATCTTCTTGTTCTTCTAGGTTTGATTCTGAGTAAATACTATCTTCATATGTTCCTGCGTACTGAAAAGAACTACATGAAGCAAAGTTTAAAAGAATGACTATTGCAATAAATTGAATAAATTGTTTCTTAAAGGTAGTTATAAAACTCATAAGTGTAAAATTAAATTGTTGAACGTCACAAAAATACTTAGTTTTGTCAGAACTGATTGAATTGTGTAATTCAATAGTCGTGCCAAAATACAAAATTATGAGTAAAAACCTTACGTCAAGATCTGAAGATTATTCCAAATGGTACAATGAGCTGGTGGTTAAAGCTGATTTGGCTGAAAATTCAGCAGTAAGAGGGTGCATGGTTATTAAGCCATATGGTTACGCTATATGGGAGAAAATGCAAGCAGAGTTGGATCGTATGTTTAAGGAAACTGGGCACCAAAATGCTTACTTTCCTTTATTTGTGCCTAAAAGTTTATTTGAGGCGGAAGAGAAAAACGCTGAAGGTTTTGCCAAGGAGTGTGCGGTAGTAACGCATTACCGTCTGCAAAACGATCCGGACAACCCAGGAAAGCTTAGAGTAGACCCCAATGCAAAACTGGAAGAAGAGTTAGTTGTAAGACCTACGAGTGAGGCAATTATATGGAATACTTTTAAGGGTTGGGTTCAGTCCTACAGAGATTTACCACTTCTAATTAACCAATGGGCTAATGTTGTTCGTTGGGAAATGCGAACTCGTTTGTTTTTAAGAACTGCCGAGTTTTTATGGCAAGAAGGACATACTGCGCATGCAACTAAAAGTGAAGCCGTCGCTGAAGCTAAGCAAATGAATAAAATCTATGCAAGTTTTGCAGAAAATTTTATGGCTATGCCTGTGATTCAGGGGCTAAAAACCGAAAGTGAACGTTTTGCAGGAGCGGAAGACACATATTGTATAGAGGCTTTAATGCAAGACGGTAAAGCCTTACAAGCAGGGACCTCTCATTTTTTAGGACAAAACTTTGCTAAGGCATTTGATGTTAAGTTTGCTAACAACGAAGGTAAGCAAGATTATGTTTGGGCAACCTCTTGGGGTGTTTCGACACGTCTTATGGGGGCTTTAATCATGACCCATAGTGATGATAAAGGCTTGGTGCTGCCTCCTAATCTAGCGCCATACCAGGTAGTGATTGTCCCAATTTATAAAAACGATGAACAGTTTACTGAGATTTCGAAGCAAGCTGAGACCATCATGCAGTCTTTGAGGTCTCAGGATATTACGGTTAAGTTTGATAATAGAACCACCCAACGTCCAGGTCATAAATTTGCTCAACACGAATTACAAGGGGTTCCTTTGCGTATAGCGATTGGACCAAAAGACTTGGAGAGTGGCACTGTAGAATTAGCTCGAAGAGACATTTTAACAAAAGAGTTAGTGACTTTAAACAGTCTGACAACTACTGTAAAGGGGCTTCTTGAAGAAATCCAAAACAGCTTATTTCAAAATGCATTGGATTTTAGAGCAGATCATATTACAAAAGTTGAGACCTTTGAGGAATTTAAGACTGTTTTAGAAGAAAAAGCTGGGTTTATTTCAGCGCATTGGGATGGGAGTGCAGAAACAGAAGACAAAATAAAAGAAATCACCAAAGCATCAATACGTTGTATTCCAATAGATTCTAAGTTAGAAAGCGGGCTTTGTGTATTTTCAGGGAAGCCTTCTAAACAACGAGTTATATTTGCTAAGGCTTATTAAGATCAACTTTTTTCAAAAAAAGTTAGTAAGAAGTTGTAACATTTAAAAATAGTTGTATTTTTGCAACCGCATTAGAAATAATGTCCGCTATTTGAAATAAAATCAGATTCACTAACATTGTGTTTTTGATAAAAAAAAATGGCCCGTTCGTCTATCGGCTAGGACGCATGGTTTTCATCCATGTAAGAGGGGTTCGATTCCCCTACGGGCTACAATTATTTAATAATAATAAAATTAAGAATTATGGCAAATCATAAGTCAGCTTTAAAAAGAATTAGAAGTAACGAGTCAAAGCGCGTGCTTAATAAGTATCAGCATAAAACAACACGTAACGCTATTAAGAAACTACGTGAAACAACTGATAAGAAAGAAGCTCAAAAGCTTTTTTCTACAGTATCCTCTATGATTGATAAATTAGCTAAGAATAATATCATTCATGATAATAAAGCGGCGAACCTTAAGTCTGGTTTGTCAAAATTCGTTGCTGCTTTATAAGCTTCTAATCATATCTTACAAAAAAAGCCTTTCATTTATGAAAGGCTTTTTTTGTGGAATCAAACAAATAGGATTTTAGCCATTCATTGAGATTAAAAATTCCTCATTGTTTCGTGTTTGTTTGAAACGGTCGTTAATGAATTCCATCGCTTCTACAGGATTCATGTCTGCAAGATACTTGCGCATCACCCACATACGTTGAATTGTATTCGCATCTAAAAGTATGTCGTCTCGACGAGTACTTGAAGAGGTAAGGTCAATGGCGGGGAAAATACGACGATTAGATATTTTGCGATCTAATTGAAGTTCCATGTTTCCAGTTCCTTTAAATTCTTCAAATATGACTTCATCCATTTTAGAGCCCGTTTCTGTTAGTGCGGTCGCAATAATAGTCAGTGATCCTCCATTTTCAATATTTCGAGCAGCTCCGAAAAAACGTTTTGGCTTGTGTAGTGCGTTAGCATCCACACCACCACTTAAGATTTTTCCCGAAGCAGGTTGCACGGTATTGTAAGCACGTGCAAGTCGTGTAATAGAATCCAGTAAAATAACAACGTCATAACCACATTCAACAAGGCGCTTCGCTTTTTCAAGTACGATATTTGCAATTTTAACATGTTCATGGGCCTCTTTATCAAAAGTAGAAGCAATCACCTCACCACGAACATTTCGTTGCATGTCAGTCACTTCTTCAGGACGCTCATCAATTAGTAAAACCATTTGATATACTTCTGGGTGGTTTGCTGCAATAGCATTAGCAACATCTTTAAGCAGCATTGTCTTACCCGTCTTAGGTTGCGATACAATCATTCCACGTTGTCCTTTTCCAATCGGAGAAAACAAGTCCATTATTCGAGTAGAAATTGTACTTTGTTTTTCAGCTAAATTGAATTTTTCTTGAGGAAAAAGAGGAGTTAAGTGTTCAAAAGCAACACGATCTCTAACCGCTTGAGGATCTAGTCCGTTAATTTTACTTACTTTAATCAGTGGGAAATATTTTTCGCCTTCTTTTGGAGGGCGTACATGACCTAATACGGTATCTCCATTTTTCAATCCAAATAAACGAATTTGTGATTGAGATACGTATATATCATCAGGAGATGACAAATAGTTGTAGTCAGAAGACCTTAAGAATCCGTACCCATCTTGCATGACGTCCAGTACACCTTCGCTCTCAATGATAGCATCAAATTCAAAATCAGGTTCTTTATATCGATTTCGAGTGTCCTTATTTCCGTTATCTCCCCGTTTTTGATTGTGTTGATTAGGATTTTTATTCACGTTTGGATTCTGATTCTTATGTTTTGGCTGCCTTGGCTTATTGGAGTTATCCGCATTACTATTACTCGGCTTATTTCCAGAGTCTGGGCGAGAAGCCTCTTTTTTATCAGACTCAGGTTTTGTGTGATTCTGTTTTGCTGGTTCTGGCTTTTTTTGGATTTGCTTAGTCCCTTCAGGCTTTACTTGAGTTTCCTTGGCTAACTCAGGTTTTGGTTCATTTTGATTGGCCGATTCCTGAGTGTTAGAAGCGGTGTCTTTTGGTTTAGAAATACGTTCTCTTCTTGGTCTTTGTGGCTTCTTTTCTTCTGCAGTAGCTACTGTAGGAGTAACTATTGTAGGGTTAGCAGCTTGTAAATCTAGTATTTGATATACGAGATCAATTTTTTTTAGACTACTGAATTTAGGAACTTTAAGTTCTTTGGCAATTTCTTGTAATTCGGGTAGTTTTTTTTCTTTTAATTGTGAAATTTCAAACATTATGTATGAGAGTTGATTGTCAATTATGATGATCCTTAGTTACCCTAAAGATCTAATTTCAAATAATTTTTTTGAAGAAGTGGTTGATGGTGAATTTGATAAAGTGATTTAAGTGTAAAATCACTGTTACTTATGCAATTATACAACTTTATTTTTAAATCTTTTATACATGTAATAAAAAAGAAACTATTATTTTTGTGGAACTTAATAACAGAAATGCTTCAAAGAATTCAAACTTTATATTTATTGATTGCTGCACTTTTTTCAGGAGTTTTATCGTCAACAACTCATCTGTATGTCTTTGATGGGATTATTGTAGATGTAATTGATTCGCTTGCTTATTTGGTGTTGTTTCTAGGATCAGCCTTGCTTTCAATCATTTCTATTTTTCTTTTTAAATCAAGACAGACTCAATTTGTACTGGGTCGTTTGAATATCATATTAAACTTTATTTTACTAGGATTATTTGTATTTCGATTGCTAAGTTTACCTGGAGGACCTGCGAACCCTGAGAAAGGTATTGGGCTGCTAATTCCTATTTTTTCTATCGTGTTATTGGCCTTAGCCAATAAGGCCATTAAAAAGGATGAGACGCTTGTGAAATCTGTAGATCGTTTGAGATAAACCTATTATTATTAGTGCGTAAAAAACCTCAGGATTTCTTGGGGTTTTTTTTTATGGATTTCTTTTAAACTCGATGACCTCGAGGTTTTGAATTTTCTCACCAGTAATCTCAAATCGAAGCATGGTTCTTACCTTATGAAATCCGTGAGTGCCGGCTGCACCGGGGTTCATATGTAGTAGCTTGAGTTTTTTGTCATTGATGACCTTTAATATATGTGAGTGACCACAAATAAATAGGTCAGGTGTATGTATTCTAATTTGATTTCTAACCGCCGGAGCATAGCGACCTGGATAGCCTCCTATGTGAGTAATCCATACTTTTACGCCTTCACATCTAAACTTCAAATGCTCCGGAAACTCTAGACGAGCTTCCGCATTATCAATATTGCCATACACAGCTCTCAGTGGTTTGAGTTTTTTTATGGCATCAGTAACCTTCAAGTCACCAATATCTCCCGCATGCCAAACTTCATCCGCTTGTTTGACGTACTTTAGGATGTCATCGCCTATAAAACTATGCGTATCTGAGAGTAATAATATTTTTGTCATTAGAAAATGTTAAAGTGAAAGCTTTTAATGACAAAGTCTATTTATCTTTGTCATTAGAACACAAAAGTATCAAAATAGCTTGAGATATTTTATTGATTTATCTTATAATGGTCGCGCCTATCATGGCTGGCAAATCCAACCCGATGTCGTTACGGTACAATCGGAGCTTAATCACGCGCTAAGTACTGTCCTGAGAGCTCCTTTGGAATGTATGGGTGCTGGGCGTACCGATACAGGGGTACATGCCAAAATGATGATTGCACATTTTGATTTTAATAAGGAGATTAATACTGAAGATATCGTCTATAAGCTCAATGTGTACCTTCCTAAAGACATTCACGTCAATATAATAAAGCAAGTAGCAGTAGATGTCCATGCGCGCTTCGATGCCCTGAGTAGAACTTATATATATGAGATTTCAAGAACAAAGGATGCTTTTAATTATCAAAATGCTCACACCTATACACTTCCGTTAGATGTAGACCTTATGAATCAAGCTGCTAAAATCTTATTAGAATATACCGATTTTCAATGTTTTTCTAAAGTAAAAACGGATGTAAAAACTTTTGAGTGTCATATTATGAAAGCTCAGTGGGAGCTGATTAATAATAAGCTCGCTTTTAAAATTAAAGCGGATCGTTTTCTCAGAAATATGGTTCGTGCGATCGTTGGTACAATGATTGAAGTAGGTACTAAAAAAAGAACCTTGGAAGAGTTTAGAGCTATTATTCAATCCAAAAACAGATCAAATGCAGGAACTTCTGCGCCAGCACATGGTCTTTATCTAGTGGAAATAGATTATCCTAAATCAATATATCTCAATGAAAAACTCTAAAAATACTGCTTTTGATGCACCGTTGTTTAAAAGGCTGCTGCATTATATTAAGCCTTACAGAGGAATTTTCATTATTTCACTGATGACAGTGATTGGATTAGCTGTTTTTGGAGCACTACGTCCCAAAGTTTTACAGCTCGCTATTGATCAAAATATTGAACAGCGCTTTGAGCCCGGGTTTTTTAAGTATATACTACTTATGTTGGGACTATTAGTTTTAGAAGTCACTTGTAATCTTCTTTTTATATACTACGCGAGTTGGCTAGGACAATCAGTAGTAAGGGATATTCGGATTAAATTATTTAAACACATTCTTGGGTTTAAAATGAAATATTTTGACAAATCATCTGTAGGCGTTTTGATCACGAGAACAGTAACTGACATGGAACGAATTGCTGATATCTTTGGCGAAGGGTTGTTTATGATATTTAGTGATGTCCTAAAAATGGGGGTTGTTGGAGCTGTGATGTTTTATATGAACTGGCGTCTAAGTGTAATTGTTTTTTTTAGCCTTCCAATTGTATTGATTGCCACAAAAATATTTCAGAAATATATGAAAAAGGCATTTGAGGACGTGAGAACCGAAGTCTCAAATTTAAATTCTTTTGTACAAGAACGCATTACAGGAATGAAAATCGTTCAAATATTTGCCAGAGAAGCGATTGAATATAAAAACTTTAAAGAAATTAATGCACGTCACAGAAAAGGTTGGATTAAAACCGTGTGGTATAACTCGGTCTTTTTTCCAATAGCAGAATTGCTGTCGTCCATAACATTGGGAACTGTTATATGGGTAGGTGGTTTAAATACGGTTCTTGATCAAACAGCATCTGTAGGAGATTTAACTGCTTTTATTATGATGGTTCCTATGATGTTTAGACCATTAAATCAGATTGCCAATAAATTTAATACACTTCAAATGGGGATGGTTGCTGCTGATAGGGTCTTTAAAGTATTGGATACAACTTCAAACATACAAGACCATGGCGAAGATACGATTGAAAATATAAAAGGTGATTTGGAGTTTGCAGATGTTAAGTTTTCATATGTAGAAAATGAGCCAGTTTTAAAAGGAGTCTCCTTTAAAGTTATGGCTGGTGATACGATTGCTATCGTTGGATCAACAGGAGCAGGGAAATCGACTATTGTGAATTTATTAAACCGTCTTTATGATATTGATTCAGGAAAGATTACAATCGATTCTAAGGATATAAGAACAATAGAACTTAAGAGTTTAAGGCAAAACATTGCCGTGGTGCTTCAAGACGTGTTCTTGTTTGCAGATACTATTTTGAATAATATAACCCTCAGTAACCCTGCTATTAGTGAGTTGGAAGTACAGTCTGCCGCTAAAGAGATCGGGGTTCACGATTTTATAATGAGTTTGCCAAACGGATATCATTATAACGTAAAAGAACGAGGTGTAATGTTGTCGTCTGGACAAAGGCAGTTGATTTCATTTTTAAGAGCTTATGTGACCAATCCAAAAATTTTAATTCTCGACGAGGCCACTGCCTCCATCGATTCTTACTCTGAACAACTAATTCAAAAAGCAACCCAAAAAATCACACATGGACGAACATCTATAGTGATCGCACACCGCTTAGCAACGATTCAAAAATCGGATATGATTATTGTATTGGATGCTGGTCAAATTGTAGAGAAAGGGACACATAAGGAGTTACTTGTTACTAAAAATGGGTACTATAGGAATTTGTACGACGCACAGTTTTTGACCAAAAACAGCGTAGTTTAAGACAAATCAGTTTTGACTCTTTTAATTAAATCTAGAGTATCTTTGAAGATAACAAACTCTCCATTATTTACATAAGAAACAAGCCCAGTCTCTTCACTAACAACAAGTGCCAAGGCATCGGTTTTTTCTGAGATACCGATTGCAGCTCG
>Ga0209502_10004446_pt1 | contig 10503 bp, 10 predicted proteins | sample ArcticOcean_MG_C_10_FD_187442 | JGI IMG/M metagenome (GOLD analysis project Ga0209502, IMG submission 187442) | Marine microbial communities from western Arctic Ocean - ArcticOcean_MG_CB11_90 (SPAdes) (version 2) | ecosystem: Environmental > Aquatic > Marine > Oceanic | place: Arctic Ocean...
AGAGCTTTACAAGCGAAAGGATTTAAGATTCTTTCTATAAAAGATACAACACCAATGCCACATAACGGCGTAAGACCACCAAAGAAAAGGAGAGTTTAATAAATGGAAAGTTTAAATGTAAATGCTAAAAATTGGAAAGCATTAATTAAACCAGCTCAATTAGATGTTAAAATTAGTGATGATAAATCGCATGCAAAAATTATAGCGGAGCCATTAGAAAAAGGCTATGGTTTAACGTTAGGAAATTCTTTAAGAAGGATTTTACTTTCATCTATTAGAGGAACAGCAGTAACATCTATTCAAATTGATGGAGTATTACATGAGTTTACCTCTATTAAAGGTGTAAGAGAAGATGTAACTGATATCGTTTTAAATGTTAAGTCTTTGGCATTAAAAAGCTCTTCTGATACTAACAAAAAACTTATTCTAGATGCTAAAGGACCAGGAGAAATTAAAGCTTCAGATATTGCTCCAATGGCAGATATTGAAATTTTAAACCCAGATTTAGTCATCTGTAACTTAGATGAAAAAACTCATTTTCATATGGAAATGAATGTTGGAACTGGCAAAGGCTACGTACCAGCTGTAATGAACAAGCCTGAAGAGCCACCACTTGGTTTAATTGCAATCGATTCATTGTATAGTCCAGTAAAAAAAGTTTCATACGCTATAAGCACTGCTAGAGAAGGAAAGGCCTTAGATTATGATAAATTAACTATGGAAGTTGAGACAAATGGTTCAATTTCAGCTGAAGATGCAGTTGCATATTCTGCAAGAATTTTTCAAGATCAATTAAAAATGTTTGTTAATTTTGATGAACCTGTAGAAGCTCCCGTTAAAGAGGTTTCAGCTGAGCCTGAGTTCAATAGAAACTTATTAAGAAAAGTCGATGAATTAGAACTGTCTGTTCGTTCAATGAATTGTCTTAAAAATGATAACATTATTTATATAGGGGACCTTGTTCAAAAATCTGAGGGTGAAATGTTGAGAACACCCAACTTTGGTAGAAAGTCGCTTAATGAAATAAAAGAAGTTTTAACTGGTATGTCTTTATACCTTGGTATGGAAATACCAAATTGGCCACCAGAAAATATAGCTGAAATGTCTAAAAAGTTAGAGGAACAAATCTAATGAGACACGGAATGGCTAACAAGAAGTTAAACAGAACTTCTGAACATAGAAAAGCATTATTAAAGAACATGTTAAATTCTTTAATTAAATATGAGCAGATTACAACAACACTGCCAAAAGCTAAATTCTTAAAACCCCAAGCTGATAAAATAATTACTTTGGGTAAAAAAGAGAGTTTACAAACAACAAAAATGTTGATGACTAAGTTGCAAGATATCACTTCAGCACAGAAAGTTACAAAAACTTTGTCCAAAAGGTATGAGAAAAGACATGGGGGCTATACCAGAATTATTAAAGCTGGATTTAGGTATGGTGACAATGCACCAATGGCTATAATTGAATTTGTTGATAGAGATGTTGAGGCAAAAAGAGTAGATAGAAAGAAAAAAGAACCAACCAAAGAACAAAACGAAGAAAAAAAATTAGCTACTGCTTAATTTTTTATATAATAATATTACATCATGAAAAAGTCTTTTAGCGTTGATTCAACGTTTAATGATATGCGTATTGATCGATGGATAAGAAACAACTTAGGTAATATTCCTCAAGGATTAATAGAAAAAAGCCTAAGAAGTGGAAAAATTAAACTTAATAATAAAAAGACAAAAAGTTCACAAAAAGTGAAAACAGGTGATGCTGTTGACTTGTTTAATTTTGATTATACTGAAACCATAGTTCAAAAGAAAATAAAATTTGTACCCTCCGAAGAGGTTGTTAAAGAAAATGAGGATCTAATAATTGATAATAATGATGATTTTATTGTATTAAATAAAAGTTCTGGCATTTCTGTTCAAGGTGGGACTAAATCTAAAAAAAATTTAGTAGATATTTTTGCTAGAAGTGAAATTTTTCAAAATACTAAACCTTTTTCTGTTCATAGATTGGATAAAGACACGTCAGGTGTTTTTATTATGGCAAAACATAGAGAGGCAGCACAGCTATTAACTTCTTTATTTCGACTAAGAAAAGTTCACAAAACTTATCTGGCAATTTGCCATGGTGAATTGCAGAAAGATTCTGGTGAGTGGAATGATGATCTTACTAGATATGATAATGATAAAGAAATAGTAGAAAAAGCCAGAACTCTTTATAAAGTTTTAGATAAAAATTCTATTTGCAGTTTAGTTGAGATGAAGCCTATTACTGGAAGAAAACATCAACTTAGAAAACAACTATATGCTGTTGGTTGTCCAATCTATGGTGATCAAAAATATAAGTTTAGTAACACGGATAAGGCAATTAACAAGAATTTAATGCTTCACTCTCATCAAATTAAATTTATGATTAAAAATAAAAAATATACATATACTGCGCTGCTACCTGATTATTTTAAAAAACTTTTAAAAACTAAGAGACTTATTTTTCCAAGTTTTTCATAAAATTATTAACAATTATATTGCTTAAGTTACTATAGTTTTGATCGTTAATTTCTTTAAGATTGGTGACACCTTTATCCAAAATCCCACAAGGAATTATATTTTTATACTTTTTAAGATTGTTATTAATATTTATTGCAAAGCCATGGTAGGCAATCCACTTACTAACTCTAATTCCAATTGCAGCAATTTTTTTAGAGTTATTGTTTTCATTAATCCAAATACCAATATTTTTTGGGTCTCCAAATGATTTAATTTTATATTCAGTTAGACTTTCAATAATGGTTTTTTCAATTAAGGTTATAAACTTTCTAATATCTTTATGTCGCTTTTTTAAATCTATAACAAAATAACAGACTAGTTGACCAGGTCCATGGTAGGTAATTTTACCACCTCTATTTGTTCTCATCAAATCGATGTCCTTATTTAAAATTTCTGCTTCTTTATAGCTGGTTCCAGCGGTATATATTTCTTCATGCTCTAGGACCCAAATTAAATCACTTTTTTTGTTATTATTTATATCTGTTAATCTTTGTTCAAGAAATTTTATTGCTTGAAGATATTTAATGGGTTTTATGGATTTTTTGATTTCTATATTCATTTAAAAATTGTATTATTCTAATTATGCACTAATAGTGCAAAATTAATTTATAAGTAAATTTATGTCTTTAATAAAAAAAATAAAAGATAAAAAAGTGAATTTTGAGTTTAATAAAGAGTACTTAAAGGTTGTTACTAGCAAGATTGTCAATAACGATGCTCAATTTATTACTAATTCATTTAATGAAATGCACCCTGCTGATGCAGCAGACATTATTGAGCTTCTTGGTCAAAATGACAGAGAAAGTTTAATAAAACTTAATAATTTCAATATTGACCCTGAGGTTTTTATTGAACTTAATGAGTCCGTTCAATCTGAAATTATTGCGTATCTGTCTTCAGATTCTATTGTTAAACTTTTAAAAAATCTCGAGTCAGATGATGCGATTGCAATTTTAGAAAATGTAGATGAGAAAGACAAAAATGATATCTTAAGCTCATTACCACCTAAAGATCGTTTTGCTTTACTTGAAAGTTTAAGTTACCCAGAAGATACAGCAGCCCGAATAATGCAGCGTGAGTTTACTGCCACACCAAGTAATTGGTCAGTAGGACAAACAATTGACTACTTACGTGATAATAAAGATTTACCAGAAGAATTTTTGGAAATTTTTATTGTAGATGAAGACTTTAAACCTATTGGAACTGTTCCGTCATCCAAGGTTTTAACTACTTCTAGAGATACAAAAATGCTTTCTATTATGTCTGAGTCACAACTGCTAATTCCAGTAGACATGGATAAAGAAGAAGTTGGTAACGTGTTTGAGAATTATAATTTAAATTCTGCTGCTGTAGTTGATAAAACTAATAAATTAGTTGGTATGATCATGTATGATGATGTTTTAACAGTCTTAAAAGAAGAAGCTGAAGAGGATGCTCTGAGATTAGCTGGAGTGGGTGATGAAGAAATCACAGATGGAGTTTTTAAAAAAACAAAACGAAGATTTAACTGGTTGTTATTAAATTTATTTACAGCTTTTCTTGCAACTTGGGTTATCAGTTTATTTGGTGCAACAATTGAACAGATGGTTGTGTTAGCATTTTTAATGCCAATAGTTGCTTCAATGGGAGGAAATGCTGGGATGCAAACTTTAGCTGTTACGGTTAGAACTCTAGCAACAAATGATTTAACTAAAAATAACCTTTCACAAAATATTTTTAAAGAATTCAATATAGGAATTTTAAATGGAATTATTTTTGCAGCAATTAGTGCGTTAGTTGTTCAAGTTTGGTTTAAAGATTCTTTACTTTCAATGATCATTTCTATGTCAATGATCGTAACAATGATTGTTGCTGGATTATTTGGTATTCTTGTTCCAATAACTTTAAAGAAACTGAACATAGACCCTGCTATTGCATCCAGTGTATTTGTAACAACAATAACTGATGTTATAGGTTTTGTGTCTTTCTTGGGTGTTAGTGCTTATTTCCTTTAAAAATTATCTATAAGCCTCACATTTTTCAAATGATATGCCACAAAAAGTTTATAGCGTTTGTTATAAAGATTGGTACCTAAGTTATCTAAATTTCTACATTCTAAGTAATCAATCTTAATATCAAATTTTTTTATAAGTTCTTTTTTTACTCTTATAATCAAATTATTAGATTTATTTTTATTCATATTAATTGACTGTTTTAAATCAAATAATTTATTAGAAATTAACTCTGCTATTTTTAGATCAGCTTGATTTATTTGACTATTTCTTGAGGATAAAGCAACATTGTTAGAATTTCTAATCGTTTTACACATGTAAACTTTAGACCTGTATTTGTTTTCAATAAATTTTTTAACAAGAAAATATTGCTGATAATCTTTTTCACCCATAAAAATTATTTTAGGAGATATTAGCTTTACAAAACGGTTTAATATATCCAAAACGCCTTCAAAGTGACCTTTTCTTAATTTGGCACATAATATTATTTCTGATTTTTTTAATGAAATTTTAGATGTTTCTATTTTCTTATAAACTTGAGACACAGTTGGTAAATAGACGTAATTAACTTTTAATTTTTTAAGTATCTTTAGGTCTTTTTTTAGGCTCTTTGGGTAAGTTTTATAATCTTTTTTATTATTAAATTGAGTTGGATTAATAAAGATGCTGACTATTGTCTTTTTACATTTTTTTTTGGATTTCTTAATTAGAGATTCATGACCTTTATGAAGGTTACCCATTGTTGGAACAAATCCCAACTCTTTTTCTTCATTAACTGCCTTATTTAAATCAGTTATATGTTTTATTAATTTCATTTGTAATAATAATATTAATAAGTAAAACATTTGTATGATAAAACAAGCAATAATTCCTTTAGCAGGTCTTGGTACAAGACTACTTCCTCTCACAAGTGTTTTTGCTAAAGAACTTTTACCAATTAATGGAAAACCAGGGTTAGAATATATTCTTGATGAATGTATAGAGGCCGGAATTACAGAAATTATTTTTATTATTTCACAAAAAAAACTTATGATTAAAAAATATTTTTATAACGATAAATTTTATAAAGATATTATTAAGCAAAAAAAAGATTCACGTATTATTAGTGAATATAAAAAAATTTTGAAATATAGAAAAATGATTAAATTTGTTTTCCAAGATAAACCACGGGGCACAGGTGATGCAGTTCTTAAAGCTAAAAAATTTATTAAAGATCAATATTTTTTAATGCTATTACCTGATGACTTAATAATTAAAAAAAATTGCTCTAAATCGATGATTACTGTTCATAAAAAATATAAAGCTGCTGTTATGGCTAGTATGAAGGTGGCTAAAAATGAAGTGACTAGATGGGGTATATATGAGGTTAAAAAAAAAGTTAATAATAAGAATTTTATAATACAAAGTGTAGTTGAAAAACCTTCTGTTAAAGAGGCACCATCTAATAACGCTGTTATTGGAAGGTATATTTTACCTAAGACAATTTTTAACAAATTATCAAAACTTAAACCCGGTAAAAGTGGTGAAATTCACATTACTGATGCTATACAATCTTTAATTGATGATAACGATAAATTTATAGGTCATAACTTCTCAGGAAAATATTTGGATTGTGGAACAATGAAGGGTTATATTAATTCAACTTTAGAGATTGCTAAAACATGAAATTATGCATGATAGGAACTGGCTATGTTGGGTTAGTTAGTGGTACTTGCTTCTCCGATCTTGGTAATGATGTTATTTGTGTAGATCGTGATCTAAAAAAAGTTGAAGATTTAAAAAAAGGAATTATTCCAATTTATGAGCCAGGCTTAGATGAGCTGGTTTTAAAAAATTATAAAAATAAGAGATTAAAATTTTCTACAGATTTAAAGAATTCTATTTTAAAGTCAGATATAATATTTATTTGCGTTGGCACACCTACCAAAAAAAATGCTAACGGTGCTGATTTAAGTCAAATCTACGATGTTGCTAAAAAGATTAGAAATTCTGTTTCTAAATTTAAAATCATAATTACTAAATCTACAGTTCCGGTTACAACAGGTGATGAAATTGAAAAGATTATCTCACAAAAAGTATCTAAAAAACTTTTTTCAGTAGTTTCAAATCCTGAGTTCCTAAGAGAAGGTGAGGCCATTAGAGATTTTACTTACCCTGATAGAATTGTAATTGGTACAAATAATAAAAAATCTAATAAAGTCCTAAAAAACCTTTACTCCCCCCTAATATCCAAAGGTGCAAAATATTTTAATACGTCAAGGAAGGCTGCGGAATTAATCAAATATGCATCTAATTCTTTTTTAGCTACAAAAATTACTTTTATCAATGAACTTGCTAATTTGTGTGAGAAAATAGATGTAAATATTGAGGACATTTCCATTGGTATGGGTCTTGATAAAAGAATTGGTGGACGTTTCTTAAGAGCAGGTCCCGCATATGGTGGCTCATGTTTTCCAAAAGATACTAAAGCGATAATTAATACAGCTGATAAATTTAAAACAGATCTTTCTGTTATAAAAAGTGTAATTAAATCTAATGAAAATAGATCTTCATTATTATTAAAAAGAGTTTTTGATATTTTAAAAGGTAAAGTTAAGAATAAAAAAATATGTTTTTTAGGTGTCACCTTTAAAGCTAACACTGATGATATGAGAGATTCGTCCAGTTTATCCATGATACCTTCATTGATTAAAAAGGGTGCTAAAATAAATTATTTTGATCCAACAGGTGAAAAAAATGTTTTTAAAAAATTAAAAAATGTTAATTTTTCAAAAAATATTAATTCTGCAATAAAAGACTCAAACTTAATAATAATTCATACTGAATGGAATGATTTCAAATCAATAAACTTTAAAAAAGAAGTAAATAGAAAAAATTTTATAATATTTGATATGAGAAACATTTATTCTCCTACTAAGATGAAAGAGCTAAAAATTAAATATTTTGGTGTCGGCCATTAGTTTAATTCAAAAATAGCATCTACCTCTACAGAAACTCCTAATGGTAAACTATTTGTGCTGACAGCAGCTCTTGTATGCATTCCTGCATCACCAAATATCGAGGCTATTAAATCTGACGCTCCATTAATTACTTTTGGTTGTTCAATAAAATCATCTGTTGAGTTAACAAAGCCAGTCAATTTTATACAAGATTTAATTTTTGATAAATCCCCATTACAAGCATTTTTAACTTGAGCTACAATACTTAACCCACATCTTTTAGCAGCTTCATATCCTTCTTCTACTTTTAATTCTTTTCCAATTTTACCTTTAATCAATGCACCGTTTTCATCAATTGAAATTTGACCAGATATATATAGTAGCTTGCCAGTTATTTTTGTTGCAACATAGTTTCCTGCTGGAGCTTTAGCTTCTGGTAGTTTTATATTTAGTTCTTTAATTTTATCTTCAATATTCATACCTAATCTTTTTTCTTTATAAATTGATTTTTTTTCTTTATAAATTGATTTTTTTTCTTTATAAATTTATTTTTTTCTTTTGACCATTCTTTATTTTGATAATTTGTTGTATCTTTAGCAAAATTAGCAGTTTTACATGTAAAATAATTAGGATTAAATTTGCTGTATACAGAACAATCTTTCAATTCTGCTGCATAAGCACTCAAAGTTAATATATGTGTGATAATTATATAGAATAATATTTTTTTCATTTTTTTATTTTTTATTTTTTATTTTTTTAGTTTTTTATTTTTCTTTGTTTTATCGTATTCTCTCCGTTTCTCAATTAATATTAAAGCTTCATCTATATTAAGTTCTAAAGGGTCTTTTTCTTCAGGTATTGTTGCATTGAGTGATTTATATTTAATGTAAGGTCCATATTGACCTTTCATTATCCTGACAGGTTTTTTATCTTCAGGATGTTCACCTAGATCTTTAATTATTGACGCTGATATTTTACCAGGTTTAGCTTCTGCTATTAAAGTTATTGCTCTATTTAATCCAATTGAAAAAATTTCTTCAACATTATCAATTCTAGCAGATTTATTTTCACACTTTAGATATGGACCAAATCTTCCTGAGTTTAAAATGATATCTTTTTGATTTTCGGGGTTTATACCCAAACTTTTTGGTAATGAGCATAAAAATTTAGCTCTATCAAGATCCACACTATCCAGTGTAATTCCTTTAGGTATAGAAATATTTCTTAAATTATTATCTTCTTTTTCTATCTTTTTTTTTTTTGTTTTCTTTTTCTTTTTTGTTTTAACAACAACTTCTTCTTTCACTTCGTCAATTTTCTCATATTGTAAGTAGGGACCATATCTTCCATTTTTAAGATACATATCATTACCATTTTCATGTTTCCCTATCAATTTTGGTTCAGCTAGTTGAGATTGAGTGGCTGCCTTAGCTTTAGACAAAGGTCTAGTGAATTTACAATCTGGATAATTTGAACAGCCTATAAAAGCACCACCTCTAAAACTATTTTTTAAACTTAATGACCCACTATCACATAATTTGCATTGTTTATTAATATTTCCATCCTTATCTCTTTCAAAAATTAAACTACCTAGACTATCATTTAAAAGGTCTAAAACTTCTCTAGTTCTCTTTTCTTTAACATTGGATACATTTTGATTAAAATCTTTCCAAAACATTTCAAGAACTTTTATCCATCCTTTTTTTCCAGTTGTTATGTCATCTAATTGATTTTCTAATTCTGCTGTAAAGCTATAATCAACATATTTTGAAAAAAGTTTTTCAAGAAATGCTGATATTAATTTACCTCTATCGGTTGGGTGAAACCTTTTATTAATAGATTCTGCATAACCTCTTGTTGATATAACTGAAATGATGCTTGCATACGTTGATGGTCTCCCTATACCTAATTCTTCTAATTTTTTAACTAAACTTGCCTCTGAATATCTAGGGGGATGTTGTGTAAAATGTTGTTCATCTAATAATGCTTCAATATTAACAGGACCTTTTTTCATTTCAGGAAGAATAGCTTCATCTTCATCTTTTTTATTATCACTCATAACTTTCAAAAAACCATTGAATTTAATAACAGAGCCACTAGTTTTACAGATTGTTCCACTATCATCTGAAATTATTGTAATAGTGTTTCTGTCAAACAAAGCAGGTTTCATTTGAGAGGATAAGGCTCTACTCCAAATCAAATCATATAATTTATGTTGATCTGGACTTAGATATTTTTTAACCAAATCTGGTGCACGCATTATGTCTGTTGGTCTAATTGCTTCATGTGCTTCTTGAGCATTTTTAGCTTTTTTTCCAGAGTAACTAACTGGATCATTGGGTACGTATTCTTCACCAAATTCAGTTTTTATATATTTTCTAAAAGTATCTATTGCGTCAGTCGATAGGTTCGTACCATCAGTACGCATATATGTGATAAGACCAATGGTTTCCCCATCAATTTCTATACCTTGATAAAGTTTTTGAGCTATTTGCATTGTACGAGATGCTCCATAACCTAGTCTTCCCGATGAAACTTGTTGTAAAGTAGAGGTAGTAAATGGACCAGAGGGATTTCTGTTCACAACTTTACTAGAGATATCATTTATTTGAAATTTTTTAGATTTTACTTCGTCCATAGCTTTATTAATTTCAACCTTATTTTTAAAAGAAAATTTCTCAATTTTTTTATCATTTAGTTGAGTAATGCTAGCTAACAGAGAGTTTTTATCACCATCATTAAACTGAATACTCAAAGTCCAAAATTCTTCTGGATTAAATAATTCAATTTCATGCTCTCTTTCAGTGATTAATTTTAGTGCTACTGATTGAACACGCCCTGCAGATTTAGATCCAGGTAACTTAGTCCATAATATTGGAGAGATATTAAAACCAACTAAATAGTCTAATGCTCTTCTGGCCATATAAGCATCAACTAATAAAGGTTCGATTTGTCTTGGGTTTTCTATTCCATAAATTACTGCTTTTTTTGTAATTTCATTAAAAACAACTCTTTCTACTTGTT
>Ga0209502_10004450_pt1 | contig 10496 bp, 8 predicted proteins | sample ArcticOcean_MG_C_10_FD_187442 | JGI IMG/M metagenome (GOLD analysis project Ga0209502, IMG submission 187442) | Marine microbial communities from western Arctic Ocean - ArcticOcean_MG_CB11_90 (SPAdes) (version 2) | ecosystem: Environmental > Aquatic > Marine > Oceanic | place: Arctic Ocean...
TTAAAAGTTATTAAAAAATAGTTTTTTTCGTCACTTATTTCAATTAAAATTTTACTATTACTTTGACTAAAAGAAATTGCATTATCTAAAAGATTTGCAATGACTTGCTCTATTCTGTTCTCAATTCCTAAAATATAAAAAAAAATTTGCTTTTCTTTTTTGTTTACTATTTCAATTTCAATTTCCTTTTTTAAACTTTCAATATCTTGCTTAAAATCTTCTACAACATTTCTAATAATTAAATTTAAATCAACTTTAAGCATTTTTTCTCTCGATAAAGAGGCCTCGTCTTTGAGCATTTGTGTGTAATCAGTAATAAGACGCTCTATACGCTCAACATCATGGTTAATAATGTTTAGTAGTTTGTCTCGATCATTTTGTTGTATAGTTTTATCCAATAGCTCAGATGCTCCTTTTAAAGATGCTAATGGATTTCTGATCTCGTGTGCTAGATCTGTAGAGAAAGTTTCAGCACGATTAGTTCTTCTTTGAAGATCCATTGTCATTTCATAAATAGATTGAGTTAATTTACCTACTTCATCTCTTCTTACAAAAAAATTATCTATATTAACGGGCTTGCTTGATTTTGCTTTTATTGACTCTGTATATTTAACCAGAAAACTTATTGGCTTTAAAATATATTTATTTAAAAAAATAGAAAAAATAAAAATAACGATTGCAACTGCTAAGACAGTTCTAATTATGAAATCTTTTCTTTCATCAACAGCTACTAATATTTCATTGGATTCCTCGCTAACAAGAATATAGCCTATTTTTTCTTCTTTTATTAAAACTTCATCTAAAGTTTGTACAAAAAAATTTTTGTTTATTTTACTTTCAATTACAAAAGGTTCTTTCTTTACTTTATTTAAAATAGTATTTTTAATTTCCTTATAATAGTCAAGTTCGCTATTAATCGTATTGATAGTATTATTTGTGATTTGGTCAACACTTGGATTATTTATTTCTTGCTCAATAATTAAATCAGACCTAGTAAACACATTTCGATCTAAGTCTAACATGTTTGTGTCTCCCACTAGGTTTCCTTCTAAATTGAAAAACTGCACTCTATCTAAGCTTTGAAATAAAAATCTAGCTGAAAGTAAAAAAGTACTTAGTCCTTTTTCATTAAAGTTTATTTTTAACCTTTGTAAATGATCTGTAGTATTTTTGATAACAACTAAATGACTTGTAGATTTATTTTTTACTAAATTAGGTTGAATTGCCTGGAGATAAATGAACGTGAAAAGTCCTAGTACAGAAAAAACTAATAAATTAAATAATAAAAATTTTTTTAGTATAGATGCTGATTTTTTTTGGTTCATTAACTAACATTCCATCTATACCCGCTTCCATACCTTGTTTCAATTGCTGAAAATTTATCATCTACTTTTTTAAATTTTTTTCTAATACGTTTTATGTGACTATCAATAGTTCTGTCTTCAATTTCTGTGTTTTCCTTGTAGGCTATATCCATTAAATGTGTCCTCTCTTTTATCACACCCGGTCTTTTAGCAAGCTCTTTAACTATTAAAAATTCAGTTGTAGTTAACTTATCAGGTAAAGCTTTTTCGTTCCACTCACATTCTAATTGAGCTGGATCTAACTTCAATTTCCCATGAGTAATAAGATTTTTAGAATCATCAACAACTTCATTTTTTTTTCTAAGCTGAATCTTTATTCTCTCAATTAAAACTTTTATAGAAAAACCGCCTGATTTTTTTACAAAATCATCCGCACCTAGCTTAAGGCCTAACAATTCATCAACCTCGTCATCTTTGGATGTTAAAAAAATAATAGGAATAGACATTTTTTTTCTTAACCGAGTTAAAAGCTCTTCCCCATCCATTCTTGGCATTTTAATGTCAATTACTGCAAGATCAGGTGGATTTCTCGTCAGACCATTAAGTGCTGTTTCACCGTCAATATAAGATTGGACTTTAAACCCTTCTCTTTCTAAGGCTATACTAATGCCAGTTAAAAGATTTCGATCATCGTCTACAAGTGCAATTGTTTGTGCCATATAATTTAATTTTTACAATTAAATTGTCAGAATTTAGGCGCTATTCAATCAAATTAATGAGCTTCGTCCCAATTAAGACCAGAGTTAATACTAACATTTAAAGGTATAGAAAACATATGATAATCTGAGCTAGATATAGATGTCATAACATCCTTGATAACTTTTTGTACATAATCTTTATCGTTTTGAGAACATTCAAAAATAAGTTCGTCGTGAATCTGCAAGAGCATTTTTGCTTTAAATTTTTTATCAGTTTCGATTAATTGATCTAACTTTATCATAGCCAACCTAATGATATCAGCTGCCGATCCTTGTATAGGTGCGTTTATAGCTGCTCTTTCTTGGAAGCTTCTAACGCTAAAATTCTTATCATTAATTCCTCTTAAGTGAATTCGTCTACCAAAAATATTATTAACATATCCTTTGGTTCTACAAAATTTAATTGTTGAATTCATATAATCCTTAATTTCTGGAAATTTTTTAAAGTACGCGTTAATAAAATCTAATGCTTCTTGATTTGACACTGCAATTTGTTTTGCTAATCCATATTGTGTTATTCCATAAATAATTCCAAAATTAATTGCTTTTGCTTTTCTTCTCAAATCTTCGTTGACTTTACTTATAGCAACATTAAAAACTTGGCTTGCGGTTAAACTATGAATATCTTCATTGTTTTTAAATGCCTTTTTTAATTCCTTAACATCTGCCATATCTGCAAGAATTCTCATTTCAATTTGGTTATAATCTGCGGAAATTAAAATATTACCCTTGTCCGCAACAAAAGCTTTTCTAATTTCTCTTCCTTCTTCTGATTTGATTGGAATATTTTGTAGGTTAGGATCACTTGATGCTAATCTTCCTGTGTTGGTAGCCGCTAATAAAAATGAAGTATGTACTCTTTTAGTCTTAGGATTAATATGGTCCTGTAATGCATCTGTGTATGTATTTTTTAATTTAGAAACCTGTCTCCATTCTAAGATCAAATTAGGAAATTTATGACCAGTCAGTGCTAAGTCTTCTAATACCTTAGCGTTAGTTGCTAAACTACCTTTTCTAGTTTTTTTAAGCTTAGCAATCTTAAGTTCATTATAAATGATTTCACCGAGCTGTTTAGGGGAGCCAATGTTAAATTTCTTTCCAGCTGTAGCAAAGATTTCTTTTTGCATCGTTTCTAATTTTTTTTCAAATTGAGCAGATAGTTTTTTTAGGTAATTAGCGTCTACTTTAATTCCATTAAATTCTAATTTTGCTAATAATTTTACCATCGGCTTTTCAAAATATTCATAAATTTTATTTAATTTTTCTTCATCCATTCTTTCTTTTAACTGCTCATATAGTCTCAGAGTTACGTCTGCATCCTCAGCTGCATACTCTGTTGCTTTGGCTAGTTTTATATCGGCAAAATTTATTTTTTTTTTTCCTGTGCCCACTATTTCTTTAAAAGTTATTGTCTTGTGACCCAGGTGTATTTCAGACAAAGTATCCATATTATGGCGATTTGTACCTGCATCTAAAGTGTAAGAAATTAACATAGTGTCTTCAATTGGATTAATTTCTATACCGTTTTTTTTTAAAACAATAAAATCAAATTTTATATTTTGTCCAACTTTTTTAATACTAGGATCCTCTAAAAGTGGTTTGATTTTTTTTAAAACTATTTCTTTTTTTAAGCTCTTTTCTTTGTGGGCTAAGGGTATGTAGCACGCTTTATTCGGAGCATAACTTAAAGAAACTCCAATCAAATCTGTTTCCAAGGGATTTAAAGAAGATGTTTCTGTATCTACTGCAATAACCAGTTTTTCCCCTAGAATCTTTACCCATTTATCTAAATTTTTTTCATCTAAAATACATTCATAATCTTTAGTGTTTATATTTTTATCTTTCTTACTGTTTGTTTGGTTAGATTGACTTGAATTTTGACTTTCACCATAAAAACTAATGGCTTGGCTTAAAAGTCTATTAAATTCCATTTCACTAAGAAAATCAAAAAGTTTTTTTTTGTCCACGCTTCTCATAATAAAACTTTCAGGTTTTTCTTTTACGGGTACATCATCTTTTAGTGTAACTAATTTTTTACTAAGTATTGCTTTGTCTTTATTTTCTAAGAGAGTTTCTCTTCTCTTTGTTTGTGGAATTTCCTTAATATTTTTTAACAAAGTGTCTAAAGTTTTGTATTTGTTTATTAGCTCTGCTGCTGTTTTTACTCCTATACCGGGTACACCAGGTATATTATCAGAAGAATCTCCTGCTAAAGATTGAACGTCAATTACCTGATTAGGTTTAACACCAAATTTCTCAAAGACTTCCTTTTCCCCTAAAACTTTATTTTTCATAGGATCATAAAGCCTTATTTTTTCTGATACTAATTGCATTAAGTCTTTGTCAGAAGAAATCACAGTTACTTTAGCTCCAGCTGTTACAATTTTTTTTGCGTATGTAGCTAAAAGGTCGTCAGCTTCATAGTTAATTAATTCGATTGACGGCAAGCTAAATGCTTTTACTGCTTTCCTAATATACTCAAATTGAGGTATCAAATCTTCTGGCGTTTCAGTTCTGTTCGCTTTGTACTCACTGTAAATATCATTTCTGAAATTTTTTTTAGCTGAGTCAAAAATGACTGCAAAGTGAGTAGGTTTGTGAGCTGAATCATCCGATCTAGAATCTTCTAAGAGTTTAAAAAGCATCGAACAAAAACCACTAACAGCACCTGTTGGTAGACCATCGCTTTTCCTCGAAAGAGGGGGTAGTGCATAGTAGGCTCTGAAAATATAGCCTGAGCCATCTATCAAATAGAAATGATCTGTTTTTTTTAACAAAGTCATAAATCAATTATTTATAATACCTTATTTATTTCGTGATATAATTAAATAAACTATGAACAAAATTGCTTTAAGTGTTGAAAACTTAACCAAAGTTTATACAAAAAATAAAAAAGTGGGCGCTTCAAATAAAGCACTTAACTGCTTAAGTTTTGACGTTAAACAAGGAGAAGTATTTGGCTTGTTAGGACCTAATGGTGCTGGTAAAACTACTTTTCTAAGTATACTGGCGGGTACTGTCACAAAAACAAGAGGAATAGTAAGTGTCTGGGGATTTGATTTAGATCTAAATCCTAGGCAAGTAAGAGCATCAATAGGGATAGTTCCACAAGAAATTAATTTAGATGCTTTTTTTAGTCCTAGAAAATTACTAGAACTACAGGCAGGATTATACGGAGTTCCAAAAAAAGATAGAATTACAGATATCATTTTAAAAATGGTTTCCTTAGAAAAACAAGCAGACTCCTATGCGCGAAGTCTTTCCGGCGGTATGAAAAGAAGATTATTAATCGCAAAAGCTATGGTACATCAGCCACCGATACTTGTTTTGGATGAACCAACAGCTGGGGTAGACGTGGAATTAAGAAAAAATCTTTGGGAAAATGTAAAATCACTAAATAAAGAAGGTGTGACGATTATTTTAACGACACATTATCTTTTTGAAGCTCAGGAAATGTGTGATCGTATAGCAATTATAGACAAGGGTAATTTAGTTGCTTTAGATACAACACAAAAACTATTAGATAGAATACAAACTAAAAAAATTACTTTTAAAGTTTCTAAAATACCTAGCAACATAAATTTAATTTTACCGGGAGTACAATTTAATTTGAGAACGGCTAATATTATAACAGCTATATATGAAAAAAGTTCCTTCAAATTTGATGTTGTCGCAGATGTGCTAAAGAAAAACAACATTGAAATTTTGGACATATCTACAGAAGATGGCGATTTAGAAGATGTTTTTGTGCAATTAACAAATAACTAGATTTTAGTTAAAAAAAAAGTAAATATGCGATTATGGAATTAATAAAAGAACTAAAACAGTCTAAGATAATAAAAAATGTATTTATTGCATTGATAGGAACAATCTTTTTGGCAATTTCATCAAAAATAAAAATTCCTTTTTATCCCGTTCCGATGACAATGCAAACATTAGTCGTTCTTTTTTTAGGCATTACACTTGGCTGGAAGCTGGGTGTTGCAACCGTATCGCTTTACTTATTTGAAGGAATTATTGGTTTACCTGTTTTTTCTGGCTCACCTGAAAAAGGAGTTGGAATAGTTTATTTCAGTGGACCTACAATGGGTTATTTAATTGGTTTTCTTTTTACTGTTTACTTTGCAGGGATTATTAGATTTGATAAAAATTTATTTATAAAATTTTTACAATTAATATTTTCAGTCAGTTTTATTTATATCTTTGGGGTTTTTTGGTTGGGAATCATAATTGGATGGGAAAAACCTTTATTTCAACTAGGCGTGCAACCGTTTCTACTAGCAGAAATTTTTAAAATTTTAATTATTTTAATTAGCCTATCTAAACTAAAAAAACTTAAACAATACTTAAGATAATTATTTAGGAGATCGTTTCGAAAGAATACGTTGTAATGTTCTACGGTGCATTTTAAGTCTTCTGGCTGTCTCAGAAACATTACGATTACATAACTCAAATACTCTATGAATATGTTCCCACTTGACTCTGTCTGCAGACATTGGATTTTCAGGTGGTTTGGCCTTCGATTCGGCTGAAGCCAGCAAGGCTGCTTCCACATCGTCTGCATCTACGGGCTTGGCAATATAATCAATTGCACCAGCTTTAACGGCTGCTACAGCCGTGGGTAGATTCCCATAACCTGTCAGCATAACAATTCTACTCTCTTTTTTGGACTTATGAAGAATCTTTACTACTTCTAAACCGCTACCATCCTCTAGTCTGAGATCTATGACAGCAAAACTTGTGGGCGTATTTTGCGCAATTTTAAGCCCTACCTGAACACTTTTTGCTTCAGTTACTACAAATCCCTTCTTCTCCATTGCTCTCGCAAGCCTACTTCTAAAAGGATCGTCGTCATCAAGTATTAAGAGGCTCTTGTCGGCAAAATCATTTAATTTGAGGCCAAGTGAATCTGTGTTTGTACTTTTCATCATATTTTTAATATGGTGATGAAATAAAAAATATCAACCAATTCTACTTGTATTTTTTTCTTTACATTAATTTAAAAAACTTTAAATAACGATTTAATAGGTTTTTTTATAAAATTTTTTAAAAACCTTTTGTGTAAATCTAAAGAGGGACACATAAGATGCAGAAATTTAAAGACGTTAACGAATTAATTAACAGTTTAAAGCCAGATTATCCTGTTTATTGTATACGTCCCGATTCTCTAAGAACCTCGACTCAATTTTTTAAAAATAATTTTCCTGGTAAAGTATTATACGCAGTAAAAACTAATCCTAATAAAGAAGTTTTAAAAAATATTATCGACAACGGTATAGAAGACTTCGATACCGCTTCTATAAATGAAATTTTATTAATAAAAAATTTAAAACCTGATGCACATATCTATTTTATGCATACGGTAAAAAACAGGAACGATATTTCAGAAACTTATTTTAATTTAGGTATTAGAGATTTTGCACTTGACACAAAAGATGAATTGGTAAAAATTCTTGAAGCAACAAATTATGCAAAAGATCTAACTCTTTATATAAGAATTGCTATTTCAAATGAACATGCTGAAATTGATTTATCTAAAAAATTTGGTGCCCCATCAAGTGAAGCACTTGGACTAGTTAGATTATGCAAGGAACATGCAAATAAAATTGGAATTAGTTTTCATGTTGGCTCTCAATGTATGCATAAAATTTCTTTTACTAAAGCAATTAATGAAGTTGGAAACATAATTAAAAAAACTAAAATCATTCCAGATATTATCAATGTTGGAGGTGGATTTCCCTCAATATATCCTGATTTAAATCCCGAACCGCTTGAAAATTATTTGAATGAAATAAAAAGATCAATTGCAAAACTTAATTTACCAGAAACACCTCAATTAATTTGCGAACCAGGAAGAGCAATAGTTGCTGAAAGCGGTTCTACTATAGTAAAAGTAAATCTACGAAAAAAACAAAAGCTTTATATTAACGATGGAACATATGGAACATTATTTGACGCCGGTGTTCCAAATTTTATTTTGCCATCAAAAATGATTCTAAATGGAAGAATTCAATCAAAAAAATTAACTCCTTTTAATTTTTATGGACCGACGTGCGATAGTATGGACTTTATGAAAGGTCCTTTCTTGTTACCAAATAATATCAAAGAAGGTGATTACATAGAGCTAGGACAGCTAGGTGCTTATGGTCTAACTTTTAGAACTAAATTTAATGGTTTTTATTCAGATGAAATTTTTGAGCTGGCGGACCAGCCAATTGTAAGCTTATATGGAGCTTCAGGTAAAGATAAATACTTGGTTGCTTAATGGGCAAAAACAATAATCCTAACAACATAGGACATAATAAAAAATCTCTTCTTAATAATCCTGTAGAGCATATTGACATTAAATCATTCGATGCTAGGAAAATAATTGATGGGATGGGGAAAATGTCATTCACGTCTAGGGACACAGCTAGAGCCGCTAGTATTTATAATGAAATGCTAGCTGATAATGATTGTTCGATTTTTTTATCCTTGGCTGGGTCTACATCTGCAGGCGGATGTATGAATTTATATGCTGATCTAGTAAAAAATAACATGATTGATGCTATTGTTGCTACTGGCGCTGCTATAATTGATATGGATTTTTTTGAAGCTTTAGGCTTTAAACACTACCAAGGTTCTCAGTTCCAAGATGATACCGTTCTTAGAGACAACTATATTGATAGAATTTACGATACTTACATTAATGAAGAGGAACTTCAGGAATGTGATAAGGTCATATGTGAAATAGCTAATACTTTAAAGCCTCGACCTTACACATCTAGAGAGTTTATTAAAGAACTTGGCAAGTACTTGAAAACTAGTGGAAAAAAGAAAGGTTCATTGATTGAAACTGCTTATGACCACGATGTACCAATTTTTTGTCCAGCTTTTACGGACAGTTCAGCAGGTTTTGGCTTAGTAATGCATCAAGAGCAAAATCCAAAAAAACATATGACTACAGACTCTATTCGTGAATTTAGAGAATTAACTGAAATTAAACTACAATCTAAACAATCTGGTTTACTAATGATTGGAGGCGGTGTTCCAAAGAATTTTGTTCAAGACACTGTTGTATGCGCAGAGTTATTGGGTAAAAAAGTAGATATGCATAAATATGCTATTCAAATTACTGTTGCTGATACACGTGATGGAGCTTGTAGTAGTTCCACATTAAAAGAAGCAAGTTCATGGGGTAAAGTTAATGTAACAAAAGAACAAATGGTATTTGCTGAAGCAACAAGTGTATTACCTTTAATTGCAAGTGATGCATATCATCGTGAACATTGGAAAAGTAGAAGTAGAAAAAAATTTTCAAAAATATTTAAATAACAATATTTAAAAATGAAATATCTTTCAAATAAAAGTGGCTTTCTAGGAATTGATAATAAGGTCAATTTTAAAGAGAAAGTTGTTGTTGTTCCTTTTGGACTTGAAAAAACAGTTAGCTACGGCGGTGGCACCAGAAATGGACCTAAAGAAATTATTAAAGCCTCGCATCAAGTAGAATTATATGATGAGGAGTTACATTGTGAACCGTATAAAAAGATTGGAATTAAAACTTTAAAGCCATTTAAAATCGATAAAGACATTAAAAAAGCTCTAAAAAAAATGTCAGGTATAAATGAGGAAATTTTAAATAAAAATCTTTTCCCTATTACTTTTGGTGGGGAACACTCAATTACTCCTGGATGTATTGTCCCATTTGTAAAAAAGCATAAAAAAATTTGCTTATTACACTTTGATGCGCATGCAGATTTAAGAGAAAGTTATAATGGTGAAAAATTTTCACATGCATCAGCTATCAAAAGATGTCTAGATTATAAAAATGTGTCTATTATTTCTTTTGGCATTAGAAATATCTCTGAAAGTGAAATACTTTTTTTAAAAAAAAATAAAGCAAGAATTAATATTTTTTGGGCTAAAGACAAATTAAAGTGGGACTTAAAAAAATTTAAAAAAATGATAAGGAATAAAACTGTCTACCTAACATTTGATGTCGATGGATTAGATTCAAGTATTATGCCGGCAACTGGAACTCCTGAGCCAGGCGGATTACTATGGGATGAGACTTTAAATATTATTAAAATTGCCGCAAAAAATTCAAATATTGTTGGCGCTGATATTAATGAATTATCCCCAATTAAAGGTTTTAACTCTTATAATTTCTTGGTAGCAAAATTAGCTTATAAAATTCTTTCTTATACTTTTGAATTTAAGCGATAGTAAAGTTTTTTGGATTCCAGCCCTTCTAATTTAATATGAAATTTTGGTCGCATGTATTGAGTAATTCAAACAGAACCTGTTTTAAATTAATTTTTAATATCTAATATGGACCAAGCTATTTTAACTGTAGCACCCTTTAAATCTTCTTTATTAAAAAAAGTTAATTGCGCTTTTTTTCTCTCTAGAAGTGTTTTGCCTAAAAAAATACCTAATCCAAGGCCAGCTT
>Ga0209502_10004451_pt1 | contig 10496 bp, 9 predicted proteins | sample ArcticOcean_MG_C_10_FD_187442 | JGI IMG/M metagenome (GOLD analysis project Ga0209502, IMG submission 187442) | Marine microbial communities from western Arctic Ocean - ArcticOcean_MG_CB11_90 (SPAdes) (version 2) | ecosystem: Environmental > Aquatic > Marine > Oceanic | place: Arctic Ocean...
CTACAATAATGATCGGTTTTTCTTTTGATCTAAAAATTTTTTTTACCCTACCTATTTCATGATAAACTTTTTCTTTTGCTTTATCTCTAATATGACATGTGTTTAGAAAATAACAGTTTGCATCTTCATATTTATCAGTTTTTTCAAAACCAATTTCTTTAACCGTATCAAATATTCGATTGGAGTCGTACTCGTTCATTTGACAACCAAAAGTTTTAATAAAAATTTTTTTTACCATTTAGTTAAGACTTTTTTTTTACACCATATAATTCTAGTTTATGGTCAACAAGTTTATAACCATATTTAGCTGCAATTTTTTCTTGAAGCTTTTCAATCTCTTCATCAACAAACTCTATAATTTCACCAGACTTAACATCTATTAAATGATCGTGGTGCCCTTCGTTTAATTCTTCATATCTTGCTTTTCCTCCTTTAAATTCATGCTTGGCTAATATTCCAGATTCTTCAAAAAGTTTGACTGTTCTATAGACTGTCGCGATACTAATTTTTGAGTCAATTATTGAAACTCTATTATAAAGCTCATCCACGTTTGGATGATCATTAGACTCAGACATTACTTTAGCAATAATTTTTCTTTGATCAGTTAGCTTTACTCCTTTGGCTAAACATTTTTGTTCAATATTTTTTGACATTTTGAATTTTAACTTAGATAAATAGGATTAATCAAATTCTTTCTAATTTTAAATTGTTCACATAAATTTGGGACATCTTTGTATTTAATTTCATCAAAACCTTTAAAATCCTGAAAACTAAAGCAATAATAATCAATTTTTTTGGTTAAAAATAAAGCCTTTATAATGGCTAGCGAGTTTCTAATGCCCGCAAAACTACCTGGGCCTCTGTTAACATAAATTCTACCTACATTATTAAGAGTACATTTGTTGTTGTTTAAAAATCTATTAATTAAAATCATTAATTTTTCAAAATTAATTTTACTATTTTCATGACTACAAGTATAAATATTTTTATCTATAATGAGTGTTAAAAAAATTTTATTTCTAGCTGCATCTACAATTAAATTATTCATTATAATAACGTTATTTGCTTTTAATTGTAAAGCAGAAGATAATAATATCAAATATTATTCTGAAGATATGGGCATACTTTCACTTATGTACCACCGTTTTGATGAAAATAAATACCCCTCAACCAACATTCAAATAGATGTATTCAAAGAACATATCAAAATAATTAAAGATTCTAACTATGAGTTTTATGATCCGCGACATTTAGAAAACAATTTTTCTACAAATAAACAAAAGAAAAAGATTCTCATCACTATTGATGATGCGTTTACATCATTTTATGAGGTTGCTTGGCCTTATTTAAAAAGAGAAAAAATACCATTTATATTATTTGTTTCCACTGAAATTATCGGCCAAAATGGATATATGACCTGGGCACAAATAAAAGAAATTGAACAAGAATCTTTTGCCTATATTGGTAATCATTCTCATTCTCATGATTATTTAGTAGATTTAAATTATAAAGATTTTGTAAATGATATTAACACCTCATCCGCTTCTTTTTATAAACAATTAGGCTACAACCCTATTTTTTTTTCTTATCCTTTTGGTGAATACAGTTCCAAAATAAAAAAACATATCTCTAAAAATTTTAAATATGCTTTTGGGCAACACTCTGGTGTAATTGATATTAATAAAGATCCTTTCGATCTACCAAGGTTTCCAATTAATGAAAAATATGGAGATTTAGATAGATTCAAATTTTTAATTAATCTTTACCCACTACAATATAAAAATTTATATCCTGTAGAAAAATATATAATAAAAAATAATCCTCCAAAATTTTCTGTAGAGTTCTTTGATGAACAAAAGAATATAAATAATATTAATTGTTTTTCTGATGAAGGTAGCAAATGGAGAAAATCTAATATTAGTTTTAATAAAAACACACTTAATCTAAATTTCAGAGAAAAATTTAATTTCAGAAGAGGAAGGGTTAATTGCTCCCTCAATGATAATGGGAAATGGAGATGGTTTGGCGTTCAGTTTTCAGTAAACCAAAATTAAATTAAACTCTTGAGCTCGATACTTGAAGGTAGTAATTTTGCATCATCAAAGTCTTCTAAATTATTTTGTCTAATAATTTGTTGTAATATTTTGACATATTCTTTTCCTGTTTCTGCGTAGCTATCAAGATGTTCTGTAAGTGCTGTGCTGTCCAGTTTTTCTCCATTATCTCTCATTTCAGCTCGCGCGCTCCTAAAATCTCTATAAGAAGAGTGAGTGTTTAAATTTCTTTGATATGCTTTAACCGAAGCTTGTAGGACATTAAACTTCATGATTTTGTGTGTGGTATCTTTATCTGCATTAGCAGGCTTTATTCCTTCGCCAGACCAAGTCCACTGGCCAAATAATGCATTACCTTCTTGCGCAAATCTCGATGTTCCCCAACCTGTTTCTTTCGCCGCTTGAGCAATTATCATAGAGGTTGGTATTTCATCCATTCGAACTTTTAAAGTGGGTAAATCTTTACTTATAACTCCATATTGCTTGAATTTTGAGTTTAACCAATTCTGTTCTGCCATAGAGTTTTTATTTTTGTTTAAGATGGTAAAAAGTTTTTTTCTATCTAACTTAATATTATTGTTTTCAGCTATTACTAATGGCAAAATAATTTGAATGAATAAATCTTTTCTCTTTTTAACATTTTCTATTTTTGTTATTTCTGTTGGCAATAATGTTAAAGAAATTGGTTTAACTAACTTATTTTTTCTTACATCATCTAAACTATAATTTGTTGATTTAAATAATTCTTCAATTGTAGATGCACTAAGCCTAATACTGTCTTTTGGCTGTACATCAAATGATACGATATCTTCAAATAAAAACTTAGTGTCTAAATCATTGTCTAATAATTTTTTTAAATTATTTTTTGAAGTATTTTCATAATTTTTAGAAAGGTTCATTTTTTCTTTTGAAAGATTAATAGCCAATGGAGTAATAAAAAAAATGGATATTATGATTAGGCTAGATAAAAATGTTTTTGGTAAACTCTCAAGTTCAATAGTGTTTTTGTTGTTTTTTTTTTTACTTATTATGAACCCTCTTACTTTTAAATACTTTTGTATATCTGGGATAGAAAATATCTTCTTAGTCATAACTATACTGCAACCACCTCTTTTACCTCTGGCAAGTAATGACATAAAAGATTTTGCACACCTTGCTTAAGTGTCATCGTTGAACTTGGGCACCCAGAGCAGCTTCCTTGTAATTCTACTTTAACAATTCCATCTTTGAACTCTTTAAATTTGATATCGCCACCATCTTTAGCAACTGCTGGTCTAATTTTTTTCTCTAAAATACTTATAATTTTTTTTTCAATTTCACTGTGTTCTTCTTTCTCTTCTGAAAATAATCTGTTCTCAATTACAAATTCTTTTCCAGTAGAATAAAAATCATTAATTAATGAAATAGCTATGTGTTTAATATCTTCCCAATTTGTTTCTTCTTTTTTATTAATTGATAAAAAGTCAGCACCTAAAAATATTCCAGTCACACCATTAACTGATAAAAGATTTCTTACTAGTTCATTATCAATTTCTTCTTTTTTTGTAACCTCAAAAGACCCATTGTTAGACACTCCTTTCCCAGGCAAAAACTTTAATGAGTTTGGGTTCGGTGTTACTTCGGTTTGAATGAACATTGCAATATATATAGTGATAATTAGTAGAATTTAAACCAATTAATTTATTTAGTTAAAAACCAACCAATTCTTTAATTTTTTTAATTTTTTTTGAAGCAATTATGTTCGCTTTATTAGAGCCTTCTAATAAAATTTTGTCTAAATATTTTTCATCATTTAATAATTTCTTTATTTCTTCTGAAATTGGTTCAATTTTTTCAATTAAAATTTCTGATAGTTTATCTTTGAATTCTGCAAAATTTTTTCCACTAAATTCACTTATTGATTTCTCTAAATCTTGATTTTTTAAACTTGAATAAATTCCTAATAAATTTTCTGCTTCAGGTCTTTCAATTAGATCTTTCGTTTCTTTTGGTAATTGCAATGGGTCTGTTTTTGCTTTTTTAATTTTATTTATTATTTCATCCTTACTGTCTGTAAGATTAATTCTACTTAGATCGGAAGGGTCTGATTTGCTCATTTTCTTTATTCCATCTTTCAAGCTCATTATTCTAGAAAATTCTTTTTGAATTAATGGTTCTGGTGATTTTAAAAAGTCAGGGGCATTAAAATCATTATTAAATTTTTGAGCTATGTCTCTACACAATTCTAGGTGTTGTTTTTGGTCATCACCAACTGGCACATGACTTGCGTCGTAAAGCAGAATATCTGCAGCCATCAAAACAGGGTATGAATAAAGACCTATGCTTACTTTTTCTTTATCTTTTCCCGCCTTCTCTTTAAATTGTGTCATTCTATTAAGCCAGCCAATTCTTGATACACAGCTTAAAATCCAAGCTGCTTCTGAGTGAGCTGGAACCATTGATTGGTTAAAAATTATACTGTTGATTGGGTCTATTCCACTTGCAATGAATGTTGCTGCCGTTTCTCTTATGTTTTTTTTCAATTCTTTAGGATCTTGCTTAACTGTAATCGCATGAAGATCCACAACACAAAATATACATTGATTTTCTTTTTCGTTTTGAAGGTCTACAAAGTTTTTAATCGCTCCTAGATAGTTACCTAAATGAAGATTACCTGTTGGCTGAACACCTGAAAAAATTTTTTTACTCATATTAATAGTTTAAATTAATATCACTTTTTTTAAAAGCTTTGATTAAAATCGCAACTAAAAGATAGAACATTAATCCCATTGCAACTATGCTAATTAAATAAAGTGCTTTCAAGTCTTCAAAATAACCTAACTTATCGTTAAAAAGATAAATCAAAAAATTAAAAAAAATCCCCATTAAAATAGTGGCAAATAAAATTTTAATAAATCTATCAATAAAAGTTAAATTAAAATTAAATAAATTTTCTTTTTTCAAAAAAATAAATAAAAAAATTGCGTTAAACCAGGATGATATTGTAGTAGCTATTGGAATAATTATAAAGCCTACTGCTTTAAAAAAGATAATACTAATCAATATATTTGATAAGACTGAAATTAGAGAAATATAAAAAGGTAATTTTGTATTATCCCTTGAGAAAAAAAAAGTAGAAAAAACTTTTATTAAAGCAAATGCTGGTAAACCAATTGCAAAATAAAACAATGCTTTTGCAGAATTCTTAACACTTAACTCATCAAAAAAACCATATCCAAATAATGATGATATAATTTCTTCCGACCCAATCAATAGTGCCATTGTAGCGGGAATACTTAAAAACAAACTTAATTCTAAGGCTTTGTTCTGAATTAAATTGATTTTTTCTTTGTTTTGTTTTTGAACATATTTAGACAGTTGAGGTAAGATAACTGTACCAATTGCAATTCCAGCGATAGCAAGATTTATTTGATAAACTCTATCTGCGTAGTAAAGATAAGAAACCGCACTAGTTTGAAATGATGCAATAATAGTTCCAACTAAAATATTTATTTGGGTAACACCTGATGAAAAAATACTTGGTAGTAGCTTCTTAAAGAAAGTTTTAACTTTGCTATCAATTCTAATATGAAAGTTAACACTGGGTGAAAAATATTTTTTTACATAAAAATATAAAAAAACTAACTGTAATATACCTGACAAAGTTACAGCGTATGATAAATAATATACCAGCTTATCATTTAGTATTTTTCCAAATAACAAAACGGTAATTAAAAGTATATTTAAAATAATAGGGGCTGCAGATGCAATGGCAAATTTATTATTTGAGTTTAAAATGGCAGAGAAAAAAGATGCCAAACTAATAAATATAAGAAAAGGAAATGTAATTCGTGTTAGCATTACTGCTAGTTCCATTTTTTGATAATCGCCCTCAAAACCAGGCGCTATTAAGAAAACAAATAATGGCATAAAAATTTCAATAATAAGTACTAAAAAAAACAATCCTAAGATTAGTAAATTAAAAATGCTGTTTGCAAAATATTGTGATTTTTTTTTATTATCTAATAATGATGAATAGCTTGGTACAAATGCTGCATTAAAAGTTCCCTCTGAAAATAACCTTCTAAAAGTGTTTGGAATTCTGAAGGCAACAAAGAATGCATCAGCTAAAAACCCTGTTCCAAGAAAGATCGCAATTAAAATATCCCTTATATAACCTAGTAGTCTGCTAATTATTGTAAAAAAGCTAAATGTGCCTGTTGACTTGAGAAGATTCATAAATCATATTAGTCTTAAATTTGCTCCATTTGTATCTCTAATTAACATAAATGAAAAAAACTAAAATAGATCATTACACAGATAAAGAAGCATTGGAATTCCATAGCTTAAATAAGCCTGGAAAAATTGAGATCAATTCTTCAAAACCAATGACTACCAAGCGAGATCTTGCTTTGGCTTACTCTCCAGGGGTTGCCGTACCTGTGCAAGCAATTGCTGATAATCCAGAGACAGCTTATGACTACACCTCAAAAGGAAACTTGGTTGCAGTAATCAGCAATGGTTCTGCTATTCTGGGGATGGGTAACTTGGGAGCATTAGCGTCTAAGCCCGTGATGGAAGGTAAAGCAGTTTTATTTAAAAGATTTGCTGACATAGATTCAATAGATTTAGAAATAGATAGCCAAGATTCAAAAGAAATCATAAATAGTATTAAAAATTTTGCATGTAGTTTTGGTGGAATTAATTTAGAGGATATAGCGTCTCCTGATTGTTTCATTATTGAAGAAAAACTAAAAGAAATTTTAGACATTCCTGTTTTTCATGATGACCAACATGGAACAGCTATAATAACTACGGCTGCACTAATCAATGCTTTGGACATAAGCGGCAAATCAATAAAAGATATTAAAGTTGTTGTTAATGGAGCTGGCGCTTCTGCGATTGCTTGTACAAATTTATTTAAGAATAGTGGTGTACTCAATGAAAATGTAACCATGTTAGATCGTAAAGGTGTTATTTACAGAGGTAGAACAGAAGGTATGGATCAATGGAAGTCAGCCCACGCAATTGAAACTAAAAATAGAACATTAGAAGATGCCATTAATGGGGCGGATGTTTTTCTAGGGTTATCAGCTAAAGGTGCTTTAAAAAAAGAGTTAGTAAAGACAATGGCAAAGAACCCAATTATTTTTGCTTGTGCTAACCCTGATCCAGAAATAACTCCTGAAGAAATTATGGAAGTTAGAAATGACGCTATTATTGCAACCGGGAGATCTGATTATCCTAATCAAGTAAATAATTTAATTGGTTTCCCTTACATTTTCAGGGGAGCTTTAGATGTTAGAGCTACAACAATTAATGAAGAAATGAAAGTTGCAGCAGCAAATGCAATTGCAGAATTAGCCCGAGAAGATGTACCAGATGAAGTAGCTGCAGCCATGGGGGGAGATCGTCCTAAATATGGAAAAGACTATATAATTCCATCTACTTTTGATCCAAGATTAATTAGTGTCATTCCTGCAGCTGTTGCAAAAGCTGCTATGGATAGTGGTGTTGCAAAAAAACCAATAAAAGATTTTGAAGTTTATAAAGATCAACTTAAACAAAGACTTGATCCCTCGGTAACTATTATGCAAGGTATTAATTCTTACATTAAAAAAAATCAAAAGAAAATTGTTTTTGCAGATGGTGAGGATGAAAATACTCTTAAAGCGGCGATTGCATTTAAAAACTCTAAATTAGGAACTCCAATTCTGGTGGGGAAAAAAGAGAAAATAAAAGAAAGAATAAAAGAAATTGGTTACAATGAAAATTTTGATATTGAAATAATAAATTCGGAAGATAATGAAAAAAGAAAAAAATATGTAAATTTTTTATTTGAAAAACTACAAAGAGAAAAAGGTTTTTTAGAAAGAGACTGTGATAGACTAGTTAGAAACGATAGGGTTGTTTGGGCATCATGCATGGTGGCTTGTGGAGATGCGGATGGTGCTGTTACTGGAAATACTAGAAGATTTGGTGCCTCTTTTGATAAAGTTACACAAGTAATAGATTCTAGACCTGGTGAAATTATGTTTGGGCTAAATATGGTTGTCGCAAAGGGAAAGACTATTTTTGTTGGTGACACTAGTGTCAATGAATATCCAAGCTCAGAAGAGTTAGCTGAAATTGCTATATCTACCGCAAGGGTAGTAAAACTTTTTGGCTTTGTTCCAAAAGTAGCTTTTGTTTCTCATTCAACCTTTGGTCAACCACTTACAAGCAGAACTAAACACATAAAAAAAGCTGTTGAAATTTTAAAAAGTAAAAACGTTGATTTTGAATTTGATGGAGATATGCAGCCTGATGTTGCTTTAAACTCAGAGTATAAAGAACTGTATCCTTTTTCAAATATTGTTGGAAACGCAAATATTTTAATAATGCCAGGTCAACACAGCGCGGCTATTTCATATAAAATGATGAAAAGCTTGGGCGATACAAAAGTAATAGGGCCTCTATTAATTGGTTTAGGACAACCGATTGAAATAGCACCGTTAAGATCATCTACATCGGAGATTATAAATTTGGCTTCTATTGCCGCCTACTCTGCTGATGTAATTGATTATAAAAAAAATTAATTCTTTTGAATTCTTAAATCTTCAAGTAAAATAATGCTTGCTACAACATCCTCAACATCAAGTATCTCTTTGGCTTCATTTATTACTTCTTGTCTTTCGTCTTCAGTTAAAGAAATTCCATAAATAAATATTTTTTTCTTATATGTGTCTATTTTATAATTCCTTGATTTAATGTTCTTATTAAAAATTAAAGCTGAACGCAATTGAGAAGTTATTAATAAATCTTTTGCTGATTGTTGAAAATTAAAGTCCTCTTTTATTTTAATATCATTCCTAACTGATCTAACACCCTTAGTTTCCCAAGCTAGTTTAGTAATTTGAAGTTTCTCTTCTGGATCATTGACTTTACCAGTTAAAAAGATTCTTCCATCTAAAACTTTTGTATTCACAGATATTAAATAAGTTTTATCCCTCAATGCTAATCTTGCTAATAGGTTTTTTTGCATTACAGTATCATCTATTTGTGTACCTAAAGATCTTGGATCTACTGCAATACTAACACCTGTTCCAAAAATGCCTGTTGAGCTCACCCCTACACATCCTGTAAAAACTAAAAAGATTAAACTTATTAAAATAATTTTATTTTTCATTTTTTAACTTCAAACAATAATTATAGATTTCTTTTTTTGGCACATTAGAGTTTTGACTAATTACATCAGTAATGTCTTTAATGCTCAATTTTTTAATCATTTTTTTAATATTCTTCTTATCAGATTCTTTTAAAATTATCGAAGAATTTTTTTCTTTTACTTTTTCAGAAATCACAATTGTTAGTTCACCTTTGGGATCTAACTTAAAAGGTTCCAACTTATCAATATTTGTTCTGATATACTCTTCATAAAATTTAGTCATCTCTCTACATATTAAAATTTTTCTATCACTGAAGTAGTGTTTTATATCTTTTACAGATCTATTAAATTTTCTTGGTGAAATAAAAAATACAATGCAACCGTCTAAGTTTTTTAATTTTTCAAAATCTTCGTTTAATTTTTTATTTTTTTCAGGAAAAAAACCATAAAAGAAATATTTTTCATTAAAACCACTTATAGAAACGGCAGAAGAAACTGCTGTGGCACCTGGAATTGGAAAAATATCAATTTTATTAATTAAGCACTCATTAATTAATATTGCTCCAGGATCTGATACAGAGGGTGTTCCAGCATCAGAAATTAAAGAAACGATGCAGCCCGACTTTAAGATCTCAATAATTTTAGATAGGTTTTTTTTTTCGTTAAATTTGTGATTTGAAATAAGTTTAGATTTTACTTCATAACGATCTAAAAGGTTTTTTGAAGTTCTGGTATCCTCACAAAGTATATAATCTGATTTTTTTAACACCTCTAAGGCTCTTAAGGTAATGTCACTTAAATTTCCAATTGGTGTAGAGACTATATAAAGGCCACTTTTAACTTTATTATTTATGTTGTCAGTGTGTAGAATCATTAAATTATAAACGTTATAATAATATCATTAAAATGAAAAAAATTATTAAAATTATATTACTTTTGACAATAGTCTTCTCTATCAATTTAGGGAATATCAAAGCTAATGAAAAAATTAGAATAGGCTTACTGGCTCCGTTAACAGGTAAAAATTCTGAAATTGGACAATCTATAATTAAATCTGTAAGATTAGCCATTAACAAAATTGATAACCCATCAATTGAAATCTTTCCTAGGGATACAAAATCAAATCCTGAAATTACTTTAGAAGCTGCTAAAGAATTAGCAGACACAGGGGTAAAAATAATAATTGGCCCAGTGTTTAATGAAAGTTTAATTAATCTTAATAAACTAGATAAAATAACTTTTTTATCACTAACAAATAAAAATGAGAATTTTTCAAAAAATATTATTAACGCCGGTATAAATGCAACTTCTCAATT
>Ga0209502_10004453_pt1 | contig 10495 bp, 3 predicted proteins | sample ArcticOcean_MG_C_10_FD_187442 | JGI IMG/M metagenome (GOLD analysis project Ga0209502, IMG submission 187442) | Marine microbial communities from western Arctic Ocean - ArcticOcean_MG_CB11_90 (SPAdes) (version 2) | ecosystem: Environmental > Aquatic > Marine > Oceanic | place: Arctic Ocean...
GACTCAGTTAATGAGACTAGCTACCACGGAGTTATCCACGCTCTGTTGACTTGCAAGAACCACTACAAAGAGTGGAACAGACAGCACGGTCCAGCTGTCAGTCGACCAGGTCAATTGTTGCGCGCTCAACGTCGTCGGTGGGCTCTTGTCCAAAAACAAGAACGTGGTCTTTATTTGCTTGATGCTGAATTGAAGGATCAGATGAAGTACGAAGGTGTCAAACCAGACATTTGGATTTTGCCATCCAAAATGTCCATTTACGTCACTATGGTTCCATCTGCTGAAGTTGAATACTACCGTAAAGGTTCAGGTGCAGCTGCCAATCTTGAAAAGGGACCTGCCAATATGTTGTCGTTCCGTGGCAGTAGATGCTTTGAAACTCGTCCGTTTGATATTGATTTCATTGGCGAACCACGTGATTTGTTAGTCCGCGAACGTCAAATTGGTGAATATTACATGTTCCCTAGCGCGGATGACGTCGATGGTGCGAAAGATGCCAAGACAGCCCGTGATATTTATATTTATGATATGGATAGTGATGATTTTGAAAAAATTTCATTCGACGCTGCTTATAAAATTGCAGCTGCAGATTTCGTTTCTAACGCGACGTCACCAATCAAAGATGCGGCCAATGACGCGGTTATTCCCGATAAAACAAAAGGTACTGTCATGTTGGTCCGCCCGTTTATGACCTACAACATGGCGTCTGCTATTTTGATGAAAGGTGGTCTTGAAACTGGTTTTACTGCCCACGGTCACCACGATTTCATGTTGACCGACGATGTCATCCACAAGGTGCACATTGGTCACTACACCTTTTACCACAAATCTGTTGTTAAACAACCGAAAAATGTGATGATTGCCGAAGACATCTTTGCACACTCCTACGTCAGTGGCGAAGGTACTGGAATGTTCCCGAGTGTCAATGACTTTGTCCAAAATATCCGTACTGAGAGATTCAGTCATGATCTCATCCCAATTTATGTCCCACACAAGATTAAAAAAAGTGACGGCGGAAGCGGCTTTAATATTGTAGAGACTAAAATCATGAACCCACTCGACTTGACTGGTCACTACGGCGATGCAATTCTCAACGACCAGAACAGTGACCTCAACAACGACATTGAGCACTACCCATACGCACGCGAACTCAGTGATATCTACAAATTTCGCGAGTTTGGAAATTTGGTAGGTACGGACGATCGATTTTTAGCACCTATTCGTCACCTCAACACTATCTGTTTCAGAGGCCACAGTCTTTCATACGATAAAAAAACAGGCCACCACTCCAAAATCACGATCAACACCGGTCATTGGGGCCCTAATGTCTACCCAGGGTGTCGCGCTGTCAGAAACGGTGAGAATACGTTCCTCAAAGACATGGAATATGCCAAATTGCGAGTCGCATCAAGATTGGGCTTAGCGTCGGCCTAAACAAATAAATGTAACAAATAAATTCAAATAACTTTTATAATTTCCCTCTACAAAAGTAGACTACACTGGCAAAACCACAACACACCTACAATAATCTTCTTCTGGCAAATCAGGTACCATCGGCTGTACATTCCCCCAAACATACCGTGGTTTGTTCGCCATTTGGCGTATCGACTCAAACTGTCTACAGTCAACCTCGTGCCAAACTTCACCATGGCAACACTTAAAGCATTTGGAATGGGATTTTCCTTTATAACAATTGCAATCACATCCACGAAATAAACATCGAAGGCGAGGCATGTGTTATGAAGGCGAGGCATGTGTTATGAACTGTTCTAACTACTAAAAATAAGAATATGATCATCTTATTTTTTTTTTAAATAATTACCCAACAGTCCGAAACTAAATGAATCGTTTTCTAGTATCCCGCCAATCCCAGTCAAAAAAAAGAAGCAAATCGCCAAGCTATGCACCAAGTTCAGTTGCAAAAAAATCAAAACTTTTTGGCGGAGCCGAGGGCCAAGGCCCGAAAAAATCATCGCAACTTTGGGCACGCTTACCTCAACTTCGAAATTCTGAAGCATTAAAAGGTAAACAATTTATCGACGACAGTTATCCGCTTGGGTTTAATCATGTGAATTTGCCAGAGCATTACAAGAAAAACATTGTCATCCAAATAGTCAAAGCAAAACAAGAACATCCAGACGCAATTATTTTGGTAAAAAGTGGTTTATTTTACAATGCATGTGGGATAGATGCAGTCTTATGCATGGAATACTGTCCATTAATGTCACGTCAGAACACGGCAAATATCGGCGCACACGCAGTAAGAATTCAATCTATAATCGATATGTTATTGTCTGAAAACATTGAAGTCGTTATAGTCGAAAAAGAAGGCAAAGAATTCACTCGTCAGTTAATCAATAAATTCAATCCAATTTATTTTGGGTCGGACAATGTCGCGGAAATGGTTGGCGATATCCCTGTTCGTATTGCGGTCATTTCAGATGGCGATAGCTGTGACATACATGTGATTGATGATATGGAAGCTACAATTGACAGTTATCACAACCTCCATTTGTCAACTTTATCGATAATTACTGACATGTATCCCTCGAACCAGCTTTATTGTATGGGTAAATGTTTGTGTGGGAAAGATACGATACATCTCGATTGGTCGTGTGATCGCGGCGATTTTCTGAAAAAAATTCTTTATTACGAACTCAAAAGTACGATTCAATACACTACCACTGCTCATAGCGACATTGCACAACGATGCACGATTGAACAACTCGGGTTATTGCCAAACAATTCAACGCGAGGCGTGCCGTCATTGCTCGATGCGATCTGCCCCGATGTCGGAAAAAAATGCAAACAGATGGTTTCAAAAATGCTGATTTGCACTCCGCCTGTCTCTGTCGCAGAATTGTTCAGAACAGTTATTCAAAAATATACAATGGTAACTGCAATTCCAAAACCACCCAGTAAAATTCTTCCGTTACATGGATTATTGTTAATGTTACGCAAAAGCAAAGCAAATGCTGCACAATTGCGTAATGTCTACCAACATTTGAAATGGATGTCTGTAGTGGTGTTATCTGATTTTATTGGGTTGGAATTGTCTAAGTTAACACATATGTTATGTAATAGCAAAGAAGCAGAGGTCAGACATGACAATGACCGTTTGATTGCTGATGCGATCGGTATTGAAACGGATGAAATCAGTAGACCCGAATACAAAACCATGACCCCATTCGAGAAAGAAATGGTCACAAGCTGTGAAAAATGGCACGGCAATGTGTCGAAAAACGCATCGGCAACATTTAATCGGACAGTTTTAGAAGCGAGATCCAAATATATGAACGAACTAGTGTATGGTCATTCTGTGGGAGACCTTCTTTGGTGTCATGACATTTTTGAAGTTGTCTCATCAGTCAAAATAGGCAATGGAAAACTGGCAAAAGACAAGAAAGGCAATGCTTTAAAGGGTAAATTCAGAAATCACTACACCGTTCCGCAAGTATATACTTCGAGACAACGTTATTTAATTGCCTGTGAGTCAGCACAGAAAAAAGCCGACGAAATATTACACGAATTAAATGCGGATATAAGCGAAAAAACGCTGACGTTTGCTCAAAATTTTTGGTGTTGGAACCGTATTATTTATGCGCATGTCTCGGCAAATAGTTCGTGGAATGTCGCTGATATAGAGCCGGAACAAACAGTGTTGCAACTGAAATCTTTCAAGCCCTTTTGGTTGAATTCTTCTGCGGTTTCGAACGATATCGATTTAAGTTCGATACAGCTATTGAGCGGAGCTAACACGGGAGGTAAATCTACAGTGTGCAGGAGCGTTGCAGGAATTGCAATATTGGCAAGAGCTGGCTTTCTTGTCCCAGCCGACAAATGTATTGTTTCACGGGGGTTGGACGTATTTCTCAATGTCGGCAATGGAGATTGTGCAACAAGTGGTTTGAGCGGATTTGCGGCTGAAACCGCTGATATGGGGTCGTTATTCAAAATGGTGAACAATGGGAACAATGTTTTGGCAATCGTGGATGAAATGAGCGCGGGCACCTCAAATTTGGAAGGCAGTAATATTTGCATCGCATACATCACTGCCCTTACGAAAACTAACACGATTGGAATTATTTCAACTCACTTTGATGATGTTTTATCGGCGCCAGAATTAAAAAATTTACCGAAAATACAAATGCACAATGACAATGGAAATTTTAGTTACAAATTGACCGACGGTGTTTGCGATTACCGTTACGCCACAAAAGTCATGCGCGAACTTTTGATCCCTGAAAATATCTGTGATCACGCCGATGAATTGATGGCGAGATCGATAACTGCCAAAAAGAGTTCGATCCCTGTCAAAAAGACCGGGCCTTGGCCCTCGGCTCCGCCAAACAAAATATGTCCAGTAATTTTTGTGTGCAAAAAACTCGGTACTGCGTCGAACCCATTTGTCATTTTAAAAAGAAATATACAGGCCCCAACAATTTCATGCAGTTGCTTGTATTTATTAAAGTGCGAGGGCGGATTCTGGTACGTCGGTGAAAGCGATAATATCGGACAACGCTATAAAACCCATTTTGCTTCAAAAAAGAAACCTATCGAAATGTATGTATGGCGGATGGCCAACAAAAGTTTGGCTCGTCGACATGAAAGCGAGATTACAACATTGTTAAAACAGAAGGGAATACCTCTTTTGTCTTCAAATGATGGAAATCATAAGCATTTCGGGAATAACTAAATGTATAAAAAACGCCCGTGGGCCCGTGGGCCCGTGGAAAAAGAATAAAATAGTTATAATTATGCTTTTTTTTTATTTATTTTTTAGAATCACAATCGATTGTAAGGGTCGCCAACCTGCCCATCGCAAGGTGATAATACACAATCAACCCAACCAGCTGGGTGCGAACCACCTACCATGGGCCGGCAACAATTCGCAAATGTTTTATAAACTGGATTGGCCGAAACCCCGATGTTGTCATAATCCCCAGTGATTGCACCCCATTCTCCTTGACATCCATGGAAAGGGCTACATGAGGACAAATTTGGCATATGACAACAAGTAATTGTGTCGTCTCCAGAGAACAGAGACCCTAAGCTGGCCCAAAACGTTGTCATGGTCATTGGAACGGTAGTCTCGTCTTCAATCATCTCTAACACTGAACAATCGATTAGGTCACACGTGCCAGTGCCAGATGCTGGTGGTGGTGGAGCTGTACAGCAGTTAGTAACATCGTTCCCAGTGACACTAGAACCTAAATTGTTCGTGTTGGTTGGTTGGGTTGAACAATCGACTTGTTCACACGTGCCAATATAGATTGTCCCATCTCCAGGAACTGGAGTACCAGCAGCAGCAGCAACTGGAATTAGTACACTTTCGACGACAAATTCTCCGTTATCTTCTGGGCAAGTTACGGTACAAGAACTCCATAGTGGTTCTTGTACTGAAGCATTTAATTCGGAAACCGTACGTGCATCGCTGTTGCTGTCGGTAACATTACAGCCTTTTGATGCCCACCACGTGACGTTATCGACCTTATCACATCGGTTCTCTTCGGATTCGACGGTGAACGGGAAAACCGTTTCACCCTCTTCTACACACTTGATTTTGCACGATCTAAAGCCTGTAGCAGGGTTAATGTCACCCAAATCTGACACATTCGTGGCATCAAACGTTGTCACATTGCATCCCAAAACGTGCCAAGCTGTCTCATTTGTTTTTGGAAGACACTGATCGATTACGCGTGGGGCAAACAATACATTAGCAATCAGGAAGGTTCCCAAAAATGTTTTGGAAGTCAATGACATGAAGTTATAGCCCGTTTCAATAATATTGTTGAACTCCATCGATGTTTCTCCGTATAAAGTAATCCAAACCAACTGTGCTAATTGGAGGAGGCCAAAAGCCATGTACATGATTGCAATAACAATAATCATTATAAAAACAAAATCTGGCGGACCGTCTCCACCGTCGGCTTCAGACATTGTAACAGAATGGGTGAATTTTCCAAAAATCAAAGACCACACTGCAAACATCGCAAACCAGCCCAACAAATGTGAAAACCAAGCAGTTTTAAACCATGTGGTATTTTTGAGTTGTTCAGCAATAAGTCCAAGCAACATTACGAGAACGGTTAGAACGGCAATAGCCCTGATTTCGAATCGCGAATCAATTCCGAGCACCAACGCGATAGCAACCTGCATTAATGTGGCCGAGATACTGTATTCGATCATTCGCAACATATTCGTCCCATAATATTGTACTTCATCAACATATCTTTCACGAACACAACGGAATCCCCTAATACTTCCCCACAACCCTTTAACACCTTTATCTTTTTTATCTGCTGGTTTGCTACAACAACAAAAAATCGGGAAATTCCAATCAACCATGGCAACTAATTGAAATACGAATGATAATAAATGAAACCAAATGATCAAATTGAATAGAGAAAGCGTTTCTGTCGTGGTCGAACTGTAAGACACACAAATAGTACTATCTCCAGCTTGTATGACTTTTGCGTCAAATGAATTAGCTGGCATACCCGTAGTGCACCCGTTTGTACCCGCTTCGTCAGTCCATGCTTCGGAAATTTCTTTCAAATCGTAGACCACATCTTCGTTTGTAAAAGAGAGGACGAAAGTGAGGATAGTATTGATAAAATGACCAATAAGAGCCAGGTAATTGATTGTCCAAAATAAGGGGGGCACTCGCCAGGTAGTACATGGTTCTTTGCAGCAATTAAACCCTGGGACGCACGGCAGCAATGTTTCGCCGAGGCATTGGCCACGACAACAAGGAGCGTGTTCCCCTTTGAGTTTAGATTCTCCATCAAAATAATTGCCAAATTGTATTGTTGTCACATCGGAATTTGTCACATCGGAATTTTTCACATCGGAATCTTCGAGTAATAATGGTTGTTTTTCAATGTCGAGTAATAATGGTTGTTTTTCAATGTCGACTTTTTCGACTTTTTCGATAGTACTCATTATTTTTTAATTATAACTCAGAATATATAGTGTATTTCCGTTGACGGTGTTCACCCCGAGATGTAACCTTCTAGTATGAGCCTGCGGAAATAAAAATATATTCGTTTATTTACATATATTTTTTGGTGGTAATGTGCTTTCTGTTATTTTCAGGATATTTCCAGCCTTTATTTTTTTACCGTTGCTTACACCGTCAACTTGATATTCACCGCTTTTTATAACAAAGCGATGTTTGACAACGTCTCCAATTTTAGCCGTTTCGATGACATTGCCATCATCATTTTTCGAGGAAAATACAAAAACATCTGTACGATATCGATCACTGCAGGGCGCTTTTCCATATCCACACTTTGAAGGCCATGACTTCCCGTACACAAAATCTAAATATGGTTTCCGAATGGTTGGCATCAGATATGGGCCATACGGAACGTAATTTAACGGGTAAACCCAATTCCTACTGATCGGTTTGCAAGTTTTGGCGGAATGTTGCCGACACCAACGTTTACATCCATTATTGAAACCTTTGCATTGTAATTCGTTATTTTTTGTTTGTTCAAAGAGCCACAAATCGATGTAAGGTGTTTTGTGTTTGCCGACTCCTGGGATACTGACATGGTATCCAAATCCGCCCTTATTGGATGGAATATCTGCTGTCACATTTTTGTGTGTCGATGTCTCATAAAAATATATTGGTATCGAGTTTAAAGCTTGTTCGATTTTAACATAGTCTGTGCTGACTACAATTAAATCGGCATCTTTATCCCAACTGAACCAACCGTGGTTTCTATAGGCGCCTAAAGCGGAACCACCAGTTAGAAAACTATCAATGCCCACCTGTCGAAAAGCGTTTATTATGTTTGCTACAGCCTCATATTTGTACATATCGGACTGACTCCAATTATCAGAATTTCCCCATAGTTTGACACCACCTGTTGATCTGGTTTTCATTACATGCCAGTCGTCGCCATAAAAACTTTGCAATACTGATTTGTAACCTGCAGGAATATCAATCAGTGTGTCGTAAAATGGCATCGCCACTGTTTCTCTAAATGCGGAGACATCGAACAATTTGCCTAATCGACCTTCGCCGTACTTTCCACGTAAGCCAGTTTCCAATACAATCAAACCATCATTGTGTTTGGCATACTCCTTTTGCTCATTTTTTGATTTTGCATAATTATGATTTTGGATTACATACATTGGATAGAATAAAGAAGATGTATTGTACGAATAGAAAAATGACCCAGAGCCGAATTTATTACCGGCTAAATATATAGAACAGTGCGAAGGTAGATATTCGTTCGTTTTAGGGTGGAATCCGTTCCAAACAGATCTGTCGTAAGCTTTGTTCATCGTTTGAATCTTGAATTTTATTTTTTTATTAGGGTATTTCAACGATGGAATTTGCAAATTTGATTGTATTCTTGAAAGGTCAGAATATAACATGCCCAAATCCATGTCAACCACGTTTTTGGCATATTCGTTTGGTAGAAACCCACCGTGACGCACAATGCCGAGCAGAAATCCATTCCGCGGAAAGATACTGATGTTATACACTGCAGCTGAACGGATGATATCTATTACCTTTTCAACGCGTTTATCTTTGCAGTCGCTGTGGTATTTAGGTGTCATATTCGAAGATAGGGACGAAGGAAAATTTGCAGGGATATTTTTGATTAGAGTACCACGTTTCTGAGGTTGACGCCAATTCCCGTAATATTTTTTAAGCGAATCAAGCCCCAGACTACCTTTTGCTGGGCAAGGGAAATTTTGATCACGAATTTTACATTCGGCCAACGGCCAGATGTAGTTTGTGGGCCAGCGGACGCTAGGAAGGTGTGTGGAAGAAACGCGGCCTCCCCGAATTTGAAGATTATATACGTCGACGTAGGGGAACCAAAATTTTGACCACGGCGCAGAGTTGTGCAAAGCAACTGTTTTGCTTGCTTTACAAACGCGTAATATAGTACTTTTGAATATAATGTAACCAGCGTTGTTCAATTTTTTTTTCCAGATATTGACGCGTTTATACACGTCCGAGGTTAGCCCTATGTCAGCGTCGGGGGTATACGGAATTATATCGTTTCCTGTACGGAGAGACCCAATTAAGGTGCCGTACATGATTACAGGGTTTTCATCTTTCAACACGGCAGTAACCTCCGATAACATGGTGTAAATACTGTCGGAGCAACAGTTTTTAATCGACGGGTCCCGGTTTTTCCACAATTTTGAACACTCGCCTGTAATAGAACAGGAAATTCTCTGACAATTTCTCCACGACGGTTTGGCAATGGACAGGGCAGGAAATGTGATAGGATCTGGGATTTCGGGTTGTTTGGTTTTTGGAATTGGTGTTGGAATCGGTGTTGGAATTGGGGGCTTCAGTCTGGGGTTTCTTGGCTTTCTCGGCTTTCTTGGTTTTCTCGGTTTCAGTCGTGGTTTTCTTTTCGGTTTGGAGTTGATAACAACATTATTCGGCATTTCAGATTCGTTTCGGGCGCCAAAAATCATAAACAAAATTACTATGAGAAATAAACAATAAACTCCTTTATTCTTCATTAATTGTTAAAGGAAATATATTATATATAGAACATTGTACATAATCATTTGGATTTTTCTATGTCTACAAGGAGGAGGCTTGCAAACGTTTTCTTTTTGGGTGCATTCGCAACAAAAAAGAGGTATAACTATTTGAGAATTTGGAATAAATGATACATCAATTTGTATTTGCTGGAGAGGACATTAACGATGAATTAGAAAGGCTTAAAACATTAGTGTCACATATACCATTTATAGATACCCATGGAGATCGTACATTGGTTTTAGATCAAAATAATATGTGCCCGGCCTGTTCTCAAGTGTTAAAACATGGTGACTTATACGGTTTTGTGTATGCTCAAAGCGAGACCGAGTCTTTCATGATGGTGCTGGCAGAAAACTTTGTATCAGGCAAGGAACCATTAGACTTATTTGCAAATATTTATAGGTACGCTACTTTTTACAAAGATGGACTAAAGCCATATTGGAAATCCACCAACCCAATTTTCGTGATGCCATCTGAAAATTTAAATTCTACTATCAATTTTAAGATAGTTGACGCTGATACTAAGAAAAATCTCGATATTATATCTAATCAAATAAAATCCCCTTCGTTTTTAAACGAGTTATTGAACGAGTTATTGGAGACGAACCCAGTTACTTTAGAGAAAAATGATATGGAAATGCTCAAAAAAGCATTTCAAATTACGGTAACGGTAAATTTGACTCCGGACAATGACTATGGTACTATTCTTGATAAAATAAAATCTGATAAATATATTAAAGAAGGCAGTCCAGATTTTACTAGCCCGGGGGGCATGTGTGACGTCTGTTTGATTAGATGGGATATGCCGTCAGATGCTCCACCTGGCATCTTTCCTCTTACATCTGGCAAATCTATATTTGACTTTTGGTGCGCGAATGCATGTGTACCATTTTTAAAAAAGATTCTAGTTCTAAAAAAATCGGAATTCAACATAGGAAATCTACCCGTCATTTCACCAATACAAGA
>Ga0209502_10004460_pt1 | contig 10488 bp, 10 predicted proteins | sample ArcticOcean_MG_C_10_FD_187442 | JGI IMG/M metagenome (GOLD analysis project Ga0209502, IMG submission 187442) | Marine microbial communities from western Arctic Ocean - ArcticOcean_MG_CB11_90 (SPAdes) (version 2) | ecosystem: Environmental > Aquatic > Marine > Oceanic | place: Arctic Ocean...
AAACAAGGGTCGTGACAGTGTGCGGCGACCTGACTTTACCCGCGAAGAGTACGCAACGCTTATTCGCAAAATGCCAAGCTGGATTGATGCAGGGCGTGAGGGCAAATCTCGCGATATGCGTCACCTGCTGCGCGATTACATTCTCATTCTTGCCAACACAGGCATGCGGCATGGCACAGAAGCAGAGAACCTGTGTTGGAAGCATATCAGTCTATTCGAGGACAAGGGGCTCAAATACCTTGAGATGAGTGTAACGGGCAAAACAGGACGCCGCGATATCATCTGTCGTGCTGGCACAATCAATTATCTCAAGCGCATACAAAGTAGGTGTCCTGATATTGCGGACATAAGCTTTGAGCAGGTGATAAAGGCCAAGTTAAATCAGCCGGTGTTGCGATTGCCCGATGGTACGGCCAGCGCGAACCTGCGTCAGACGTTCAAGATACTTATGAAAGACACTGGACTGTTGACCTGTCCACGTACTGGTCAAGACCGTACTTTGTACAGCTTGCGCCATACCTATGCCACGTTCTCACTTCTAAATGATGGAATGGACGTACATACTCTGGCTGTTCAAATGGGCACGTCTATTTTAATGATTGAGCGCCATTACAGCCATCTCACGCCGCGTCTTAAGAAAGAGATGCTCACGGGCAAGAGGTATGACACCCCCCATAAGGACTATACCGCTGACCTCTCCAATGGTTTTGCTGTCACAGATGAAGATTTACAGCGCGTGATTGATGAGGCGGAAATTGAAGAAAAGCTTCCCAACGAACCAAAAGCAACCGCTGCGGCCAAGGCTGGCTCAAAACGCAGTGTAAACGCGAGCGGCGATACAAACGACAAGAATACGCAGGCCAGCTTGAAGGCACTGGAAATGCTGGGCAGGGGGTCTTTATCAGAAAAATCCGCCCTGGCAGCAATAGGCACACATCAAGACGCCTATAGTGTCGGGCCCGACGTACGCCTCAAGGCGCTTGAACTGGTTGACGAGGGTAAGCTGTCAGAGCAAGGACTGATTGCTATTCTAGGTGTTTAGGCAGCTTTATGCAGGGCCCAACATCCATCTGTATAAACCCATTTTGAGGAATAATTATTCGTTTTATCAACACTTAAACTTAACCTAACTTCAAGAAAACCTTTTGTCCTGTTTACATCATCTTATGGAATGTTGCATCGCAGTGTTGTTGAAACCGATGTATGTTTCAGTAACCAACATTAAGGTTATAATATGGATGTAGTTATTATTGGCGCTGGCTTATCTGGACTTACCGCAGCAGCAACATTGCACGAAGCGGGCATCAGCGTGCAGGTCCTGGAAGCAGATGCACAAATAGGAGGTCGCATCCGTTCAGTACGTGATAGTGACGGCACTCAAGTCGTTGCTGATCTGGGCCCAACTTGGGTCTGGCCAAAATATCAACCCGTCGTGGCTCGTTGGCTGAATAAGCTTGATATCAAGACCTTTGAACAATTTAACGAAGGTAACGCAGTAATCACAGGCTATGGGCCAGAACCTCTCTATCAACCAATGCCTGGACAAGATGGAATGGTTCGTATTGTTGGTGGACCAACAACTTTGATAGACACTCTTGCTGAGCGGCTTGGTTCCAGCAACATACGCACTGGTGCTGTAGTTGCCGAGCTTTCTGAAGATGGACCAGAGCGCATGAACATATGCCTAGATTCAGGGGAAATGATCACTGCGCGAAGAGTGATTGTGGCAGCTCCGCTACGTGTCGTTGCCACAACTATCCGCATGCCATGGGCACCACCAAGCCTGATCAAAGCTATGCGAGAAATACCGACTTGGATGAGCAGTCATGCAAAGGCTGTCGTTATTTACGACAGGCCCTTTTGGAGAGATGCTGGATTATCTGGTCGGATAGCCAGCCGAACTGGACCTCTTGTCGAAGTCCATGATCACACTTGCGCAGAAATGAAGCCAGGAGCGCTATTCGGCTTCGTAGGCTGGTCGCCAGAACAACGGCAATCATCGCCAGCCCAATTAAGGCAGGAGATTTTAGACCAACTTTCAGATTGCTTAGGTAAAGCTGCGGCTAATCCCTTGGAGCTGGTGATTCAAGACTGGGCTACCAATCCACAAATTGTGACTGAGCTGGATCTGGCACAACCTGTAGATCATCCAGATGTTGGCCCCGATAATCTGAGGGAGAAATATCTTGATGGTCGTGTGCAATTTGCTGTCAGCGAGGTTTCTGAACGCAGTCCCGGTCTCATTGAGGGCGCTTTGGCTATTGGCGAGAGCACGGCATTTGATTTTCTTAGCACAGTTGTGTGAAGGTTCATATTTACAGGCTTTGCCTAGTACATACCTTGGTGATCGAATAGGTGTTTAATATTACCCGCAAGCAGATTGGCGAGCTTTCGCTGCAAGTGTGAAAAACAGAACTCGTCGAGGTTGGTATCAGCACAAGGGGCGGAAAGCGGAAGTTCGCCGCACCTGCATACGTGTTATCTGAGATTGAGAAAAGCGGACATGCACAGGACTAAAGACCGCTGCTTGCGCGCTGCGTCCTGCTCCAAGGTTCGCTATGCGCGGGATGCAGGCCAAATGGACGTCAGGATAGGCTTTTTTGTCTGGTATCTTGTACGATACTCCAGCCAAGGATTGCCGATATTTCGAAAGCGATTTTGGTGATTTGAGGGCCAAGTTTTTCACGAAACGCTGGTGTGAACACCCGCACCGAACCGGTCGCACCTATGGACATTGTGGCGCCGGGCCCGTTTGGCGCAAGCGGGGCCGCAACTGAGCACATGCCGCGCTCAATTTCTTCCACGCATTCCGCAAAACCGCGCTGGCGAATGGTTTCGAATTCCGCTTCCAAGTCATGCACATTTGTCAGGGTGAATTCAGTGTATGCACGCAACCGCCCTTCCATTTCGCCAGTCAAAAACAACTCTGGCGAAAAAGCGGCAACAGCCTTGGAGCAGGAGCAGGCATGCAGTGGGCGCTTTCCCAAACCAGGATGAAGATAGGACACACCGGTGTCCGGCGTCTCGACATGAATGATTTCCACGGATTTCCCGCGCAGCCGCGACAGGAAAAATGCGGCTCCGAATTCGGTGGCCGCTTGTTTCAACGTTGGCGCAATTAGTTCCAGCAGCGCACGGTCGGACTGATCGCGGTGCGTCATCTGCTTCAGGCGGGTGCCAATTGTGAACCGCCCACGTGCCACAGGTTCCAACAGGCCGACGGAAACGAGGTCCTGCACCAATCTATATGCAGATGGCTTTGGGAGGTCCGAATGGGCGCAAATCTCGGCCACCGTTGCCTCGCCCTTCTGTCCTACAATTTCGAGAATACAAGTGAGGCGTTCCAGGTGCATATTTTTACCTTGCGAGAATCTAATTATCAATTTACGAGAAATGCATATGATTGCAAGGGAGGAATGTGATGATGGACGGCGCATGTTGCGGCCCGGGGTATGCAAGCCCGGCCGAAGCCATCAAGGCTCCACGTGAAAAACTGCTTTACACGATCGCCATATACACGGGCACCGGCATTCAAAAGCCGGACTACTTGGCGACGGTTGATGCGGACCCCGAAAGCCCGACCTATTCACAGGTCATCCACCGTCTCGAGATGCCTGGCATAGGGGACGAGCTTCACCACATGGGGTGGAACGCCTGTTCGTCGTGCCATGACGACGCGGGCATGTCGCGCAAGTACCTGCTGGTGCCCGGTGTGCGGTCCAACAACATCCATGTCATCGACACGGCCACTGACCCCTACGCGCCGCGCCTGCACAAGGTCATTGATGGGGCCGAGATCAAGTCGAAGACTAACCTAAGTGGCCCCCACACTGTGCATTGCCTGGGCTCTGAGATAATCATTTCGTTCCTCGGCGATGCGCAAGGCGAAGCTCCCGGTGGCTACCTGCAACTCAACAAGGATTTCGAGATCGTGGGCCGGTGGGAAGAAACTATGGGCGACATTCCGTTCAGCTATGATTTCTGGTACCAGCCGCGCCACAACGTCATGGTGTCGTCCGAATGGGCAGCTCCCAACACGTTTATGCCGGGGTTCGACCTGGAAGAAGTGGGGCACCTGAAATATGGACGCCGCCTGCACATCTGGGATTTCGAGGCGCGCAAACCGGTCGAGACCATGTATCTCGGTGAAGACGGGCTGATGCCCCTGGAAGTGAAATTCCACCATAACCCTGAAAGTAGCCACGGATTTTGCGGTGCGGCCCTGTCGGCTAATGTGATCCATTTCTGGAAGTCTGACGCAGGCAAGTGGGAATGGGAAAAGATCATCGACGTCGAGAACGAGCCGCACCCCGAATGGCCTATCCCGATACCGGGGGTGATGAGCGCGATCCTCGTATCTATGGACGACAAGTATCTTTACCTGAATAACTGGCTGCACGGAGACATGCGCCAGTACAACATCAGCGATCCGCACAACCCTGTGCTGACGGGCCAGGTCTACATGGGTGGTCTGCTGGGCAAGGCACCCGAGGTTAATGGCATCAAGGTCGCGGGCGGGCCGCAGATGTATCAGCTCTCGCTGGATGGAACGCGGCTTTATGTTACGACCTCGCTGTTCTCGACATGGGACAACCAGTTCTACCCCGAGATCCGCACTCAAGGGGGGGTCATGCTAATGATCGACTGCGATGTCCAAAACGGCGGCATGAAGATAAACGAGGATTTCATCGTGGACTTCGGCAAGGAGCCTAATGGCCCCAGCCGCTGCCACGAGACTCGCTATCCCGGCGGCGATTGCACGAGCGATATCTGGCTGTGAACGCGACCCGCACCATAACGATCGCCAACTGCGGCGGTGCGACCTATCAGGTCGAGGCCCGCCGCCCGTTACTGGACTGCCTGCGCGAGCAGGGTGTGGATCTGCCTTACGGCTGCAAATACGGCGGCTGCATCACCTGTGCGGCCAAGTTGACTGCAGGTGAGGTTGACCAGCGCCGCCAAGTGGCGCTGAACAATCGACAGATCAACAATGGCTACGTCCTGCTCTGCGTCGCACGCGCCGTCACCGATTGCACTTTGGAAGTTGGCGTCGAAAGCCACGACAAACTCTACCGCAACCCATTCATCGACCCGCTGGAGCCGCATGAGCTGAAGGCGGATATAGCAACACCCAAGGAACGTTAACATGCCAGCAGCCGCGCTTGATGAGCTCTACAACTACGACCAGCAGTACCTTGATGACATCCTGAAATCAGTCAAGACCATCGCCATGGTCGGGGCCAGCGCTGACAAGACGAAGTTTAGCTATGGTGTCCTGCGCGTGTTGCACGAGACGGGATACGACATGATCCCGGTGAACCCGAACCCTAACCTGACGGAGATCCGCGGCATTCCGGTGTATCATTCGCTCGAAGAAATTGACCGCCCTGTTGATATGGTCGAGGTTTTTCGACCAAAAGACGAACTCTATGGCATTACAGAAAAGGCCATCGCCATCGGTGCGAAAGTGCTTTGGGGACAGATCGATGTTTACGACGACCGGGCGGCGAAGCTCGCGCAAGATGCGGGCTTGAAAGTGGTGATGAACCGCTGTCCCAAGATCGAGCTGTTCCGCCCGTTCTGGAAGCCCCGCCTCGACCTTGAGATTTGATCTGAGGGACCTGACGCTATACTTAAAAGGAATCTGAATATGCCGCAGACCATTACCAAGACTTCCGAGGACATCGTGAAAGAGGCGATGGCGACCGTGCCTGCAATCAGCGCCAAGGAGGCATTGAGCCTAGCCGGCTCGCCTGATCACGTCTTTGTCGACCTGCGCGATGGCACGGAACAGGCAAAGACAGGCGTCATCGCCGGGGCCGTTACGTCGTCGCGCGGCATGATGGAATTCCATATTGACCCGGAAAGCCCAGCACACAAATCCGAATTCAATCAGGACAAGACCTACGTCTTCTACTGCGCATCCGGCGGACGATCGGCGCTCGCGGCGAAGGTGGCCATGGAGATGGGCCTCTCGCCAGTCGTAAACATGTCCGGCGGCGTCGGTGCATGGAAGAAGGCCGGAGGCATGTTGGAGTAAATCATGAAAGGTACAATGGAAAACGACAGCCTCATCCTGCGCTCAGATCAAGACGGCATTGCCGTCCTAACGCTGAATTCGCCCAAATCAATCAACGCTTTATCTGAGGCGATGCTGGCCACAATGTCGCAGATTCTGGACGACATCGCAGCAGACCGCAGTGTCAAGGCGGTCGTGCTGCGTAGCGGCGGCAACCACTTTTGCGCAGGCCATAACCTCAAGGAAATGACGGCGCGCCTCGCCGACGTGGACGGAGGTTTCCAGTATTTCCAGGACCTCTTTGCCAAGTGCTCGGCGATGATGTTGCGCGTCGTGCGACTGCCACAACCCGTGATCGCCGAAGTCAAGGGGATTGCCACTGCGGCGGGCTGCCAGCTTGTGGCCTCCTGTGATCTGGCCGTCTCCGCCGATGATGCGAAATTCGCCACGTCGGGTGTGAACATTGGGCTGTTCTGCTCGACCCCGATGGTCGCTCTGGCGCGCAATGTGCCGCGCAAACTGGCAATGGAAATGCTGCTTCTGGGGGAATTTCTTCCCGCGGCCCGGGTCGCTGAAATGGGTCTTGTGAACCGTGTCGTGCCACTGGCAGAGCTAGAGGGCGCATGCATGGATATGGCGCGGATCATTGCCGACAAGTCCCCGGCTGCCGTCAAGATCGGCAAGCGCGCCTTTTACGAGCAACTCGAAATGCCGCTGGAGCAGGCGTATGCCTTCGCTGGCCGCACGATGGCGGAAAACATGATGGCGAAAGATACCATCGCGGGCATTGGCGCCTTCACCCGCAAGGAACCCATGCCCGAATGGACCGGCGAATGATATTCGAGGGCCCCGAGCTTGCACGGACTGCAGCCAATCACACGGCCCTGTCCCCAGTTTCGATCCTAAAGCGCGTGGAGCGTGTGCACCCGGAACTGCCCGCGCAGATCCACGGACGTATCCGGCGCAATTGGGGTGAGGTTGCGGCGCGTTGCAAGCGGCTTGCCTCAGCTTTGGCCAAGCGCGGCATCGGCAAGGGCGACACCGTTGCCCTTATCGCCCCGAACATCCCCGAGGCGCTGGAATGTGCGCTGGCGATGCCCATGCTGGGCGCTGTTCTGAACGCCAACAACATGCGGCTCGATGTCGGCACCATCGCCTATATTTTGGAGCATGGCGAAGCTAAGGTTCTGCTGGTCGATACCGAGTTCTCGGCGATGGCAGCCGAGGCCGTCGCGCAGTCGGGCCGCGACGTTCTGGTTGTCGATATCGAAGACAGCGAAGGACCGGGTGGCGACAGGATCGGCACGCTGACCTATGACGACCTGCTGTCCGAGGGCGATCCGGATTTTGCCTATACCCTGCCGGATGACGAATGGGACGCGCTTGCGCTGAACTATACCTCCGGCACCACGGGGCGGCCCAAGGGCGTGGTCTATTCCCACCGCGGCGCGTGGACCAACGCAGTCAACAACGTCGTGACGTGGGCAATGCCACACCATCCCGTGTATCTGTGGACGCTGCCGCTGTTTCACTGCAACGGCTGGTGCTTTCCCTGGACGATCACCATGCTGGCCGGGACGCATGTGTTCCTGCGCGCGCCAAGAGCGGACGTGATCTATGACGCTTTCGCCGATCATGGTGTCACGCATCTCTGCGGCGCTCCGATCATCATGTCGATGATCAGCGATGCAAAAGAAAAGCGGGACTTCTCACAAAAGATCAAGATGATGACCGCCGCCGCTCCGCCGCCGGCCAGCGTCATCAAGGGTATGGAGGCGATGGGCATCTCCATCACGCATGTCTACGGGCTGACCGAAGTCTATGGTCCCGCTGTCGTCTGCGCCGAAAAACCTGGCTGGGCGGCGCTTCCCGCTGAGCAGCAGGCCGAGATGAAGGCCCGTCAGGGTGTTGCCTACGAGCTTGAGGAAGACGTGCTGGTCCTCGCCCCCGAAACAGGCACACCCGTTCCGTGGGATGGCAAGACGCTGGGCGAGGTCGTGTTTCGCGGCAACATCGTCATGAAAGGGTATCTGAAGGCCCCCGAGGAAACCGCCAAGGCCTTCAAGGACGGGTGGTTCTGGTCCGGTGATATCGCGGTACAGCACGCCGATGGCTACATCGAAATCCGGGACCGTTCCAAGGATATCATCATCTCGGGTGGTGAAAACATCTCCTCCATTGAAGTGGAAAAGGCGCTCTATTCCCACCCCGCCGTCAGCGTCGTTGCCGTGGTGGCGATGCCCGATGAAAAATGGGGTGAGGTGCCCTGCGCCTTCGTCGAATTGTCGGGCGAGGTGACAGAAGAAGAATTGCTTGCCCATGCCAAGGCAAGGCTTGCTGGGTACATGCGCCCAAAGAAGGTGATCTTTGGAGAGCTTCCAAAAACCACCACTGGGAAAATCCGAAAAAACGAACTCCGCGATCTGGTCCGCCAGAAAATCTGACCCCTCATAAATCAAATTGGATACACATCATGGCACATGAACTGGAATTTGCACACTTCAGCTTCGGCACTCAGGTCCGAAAATCCCCCTATTCCGACGCGGCTCTGCGTTGGGGCGCCAAGGGTTTTTCAGTCTATAACCATATGTACATACCGCGCGATTTCGGCAATCCGGAACAAAACTTCTGGAACCTGATCAATCAAGCGATCCTGTGTGACGTGTCGGTCGAACGCCAGGTCGAAATCAAAGGGCCGGATGCCGCCAAATTCACACAGTATCTATGCTCGCGTGACCTGTCGACATGCAAGATCGGGCAATGCAAATACGTGCTGATCATTGATCAGGACGGCGGGGTCATCAATGATCCGATCGTGCTCAAGCTTGCCGAGGATCATTTCTGGCTGTCTATTGCCGACACCGACGTCCTGCTCTGGGCGCGCGGCCTGGCCGTGAATGCCGGCATGGATGTCGAGCTGTCCGAGCCCGATGTTTCGCCGCTTCAGCTTCAGGGCCCCAAGTCTCGCGACATCCTACGCGCGTGCTTTGGCGACGCCCCGACAGAACTGAAGTACTACCACTTCATGGAATATGACTGGCACGGCGTGCCGTTAATTATTTCGCGCACTGGATGGTCGAGCGAGCTTGGCTACGAGATCTTCTTGCGCGACGGCTCGGCTGGTGGCCGGCTTTGGGAGCACATCATGGATATCGGCGTACCAATGGGACTCAAGCCGGGCCACACCTCCGGTATTCGCCGGATCGAGGCGGGAATGCTATCATATCACGCGGACCTGACCTTGGCGAACAACCCTTTCGAGTTGAACCTGGACCGCCTGGTCAATCTGGACATGGAGGCAGATTTCGTAGGCAAGGATGCGCTGGCCAGGATCAAGGAGAAGGGTATAAGACAACGGCTTGTCGGTCTGGAAATCGAAGGGGTTCCTTTCGTTGGCACCAACGATTTCTTCTGGCCGGTCATGAAGGATGGCACGCAGGTTGGCACGGTTACCTCGGCGGTCTATTCTCCGCGACTGAACAAGAACATCGCCCTCGGAATGCTGGGCGTCGAACATACAGACATCGGAACGCAGCTGATAGTAGACAAGCTGGGCGAAACACGCGGTGGGACTGTTGTGCCGACCCCGTTCCACGATCCGAAAAAGTCGCTCGCTGTCGCGAGCTGATCGGTTTGCGGCACAGGATCAATGTCCTGTGCCGCGTATGCTGTGGGCAGATGCGGGCCATCTATGTGTTCCTTGACGCTGAAGGCAGAAATCATCGCAGCCACCGTGGCTGACTAAAAACAGCCAGCTCCTGATTGTGCAGACGCAGCTAATGTCTCCTTCGACGGGCTGCATCGCAGCATTCGGGATCGTTGCTGGACGGCGGCTTTGGGCCGGAAGCCCCATTTTCCCATCATATGCCCAACAGCCCAAGAATCCCGCTTATTGGTCCTTGGTTTATTCCGCAGCAAACGTTCGCTCTAAGCTGACTCGGACATCGGTCTATGTATCACCTGCCTCGCTGTCGTGACGATCCATTCGAAGACGCGCAGTTTTCTCTTCGCGTTCTTTGGCTTCAGCGTCGGTGATTTCTTTAAATGCACGTGTGGTTCTTTCGAGCGGTGTTTCGGATCGTGGTTGTGCAGTTGTTAAGACGTCTGTCTTTTTCAGCTTGCCCATAGGTCGCTCTCCTTTTGGTTCCTTGTTTGGATTGCATCTTTGGCCGGGAACTTCAAACGACCGCTTTTACGATGCTGCACCGTAGCAAACGGCTGCCGGTCTAACGGTTGAGGCCGCCGCCGAAAGTTCCTAAAGTAACTCCACAGCAGCACTCAACTGATCGGCGTTTACATCGATATATCTTTGTGTCGTCGAGATGTGGCTGTGTCCCGCCAGCTCTGCAAGCAAGCGCACGCCTACACCCTTGTTTGCCAACCGCGTAATGTATGTCCTGCGGCCTGAGTGACTGGACGCGTCCTTGAGACCAATTGCTTTGTATATGTCCAGAAACAGCTGGCACATT
>Ga0209502_10004467_pt1 | contig 10485 bp, 10 predicted proteins | sample ArcticOcean_MG_C_10_FD_187442 | JGI IMG/M metagenome (GOLD analysis project Ga0209502, IMG submission 187442) | Marine microbial communities from western Arctic Ocean - ArcticOcean_MG_CB11_90 (SPAdes) (version 2) | ecosystem: Environmental > Aquatic > Marine > Oceanic | place: Arctic Ocean...
ATTCTCATTGATGGAGGGAAGACTCAATTAAAATTTAGTCAGTCCGTGATAGAAAAATCTGAATATAGCGATATCAAGGTTATCTCTATCGTAAAAGGCTTCAATAGAATTAGAGCCACAGAAACAATACTATCCTCAAACGGGATAATAGAGCTAGATAAGTACTCTAAGGCATATCTACTGCTTCAAGAGATGAGAGATGAATCTCACAGGTTTGCAATTATTGCACAAAGAAAGAAAAAACTTAGCAGTACTAAAAAATCTCAATTGGATAATATTCCAGGAATAGGAGATGTATTAAAAAAAAGGTTAATTAATACCTTTAAAAGCATTAAAAATATTAAAGAAGCAAATATAGAAGATTTAATGACTGTTAAGGGGATTAATGAGAAAATAGCAGAACTAATTAAACTAGGATTAAATTAATGGTAAATTTTATCAATCTTCTAACTTTCTCAAGAATTGCTCTTGCTGCTATTATTTTTCTGTTACTAATGTCACCTGATGGGTACTTTTTAGCATTTATACTTTTTCTTATTGCTGGTCTTACTGATTATTTTGATGGATATTTAGCAAGAAAATATAATTCAGTCTCAGAAATTGGTGAAATATTAGATCCAATTGCAGATAAGATATTAATAGTTTTTGTTCTTTTTGGGCTGGCTATAAATCTATCGAGTTATTTTATAGGGTTTTTTGGAGCACTAATAATTGCTAGAGAAGTTTGGGTTGGGGCATTAAGAGACTTTAATGCTAGACATAATAGAAGTTACTTAACTAAGGTATCTTTCTTAGCAAAAATTAAAACAACAGTTCAATTATTTACAATAATGACGTATTTATTTGGATTAGCTATAAACAATATGTTGATATTGGTTATCTCAGATATCTTTTTGCTAATCTCATTTATTATTACTCTTTATACTGGGCTTGAATATACTAAGAATTCTTTTAAAGGTCTTTTAAGATGAATTTGTTAACTTTAAATCATGTATTCTTACAATACATATATCAATACGTTACAATAACAAAAATTTAATCCCTTAGTAACCTCATGGATATCATAAATAGAAATAATTGCGTTATAACTGGTAAGAATGACTTAGAAAAGCTTATAAATTTAGAAGATTTCCCTGTTTTCATTGGCGCAACCTCTGAGCCATTTGCTTCAGACAAATTTCATGATATGTCATGGTCTATATCAAGGAAATCTGGGGTTATTCAACTGGATAAGCTTCTTCCATTAGACTTGGTGTACTCGGGGTTCCACTCAGAGGCAGTTGGAGCAGTTTGGGAAAATCATAGAATAAAATTCTCAAAATTTATTCAAAAGAATAAACAAGACGGAGATATTGTTGAGATGGGTGGGTCTGATGGTAAAATGGCTTCTCTCTATATGCAGACTTCACAGAATGATAGCGCCCTGTCTTGTAAATGGACAATTGTAGAGCCAAATATTCCTGATAGTATCAAAAATTTAAATTCAAATATAGATTATATAGATGGATACATAGAAGAAAAAATAAATACAATTAATAATGTTACTAATTTTGTTCACAGCCATGTTCTTGAGCACTTGTACGAGCCAAAAGACATTATTAATATAATTGCCCAGAAGCAGGTTGTTGGAGATAGAACAATTTTTGCGATACCAAATTTAAAGCTATATGTTGAAAATTTATTTGTAAATGCATTAAATTTTGAACATACCTATTACATAACAGATGAGGTTGTTAATTATTTATTTTTACAGGCTGGTTATAAGCTTGTTGATAAGGAGCTTTATGTTAATCATGGTATTTATTACTGTTTTGAAAAAACAGACCTTAAAGATATTAAGACTAATTTTTCAGATGACTTATATCTTGAAAATAAAAATGCCTATTTAAATCTTATTAATTTCTATAAAAATGAAGTTAATGAATACAATGAGATGATTAATGCTCATGATGGCGATGTTTTTTTGTTTGGCGGACATATTTTTTCACAGTTTTTGTTATATCTTGGATTGAAGCAAGATAAGATAACTTCAATTCTTGACAACTCTATTCAAAAGCATAATAAAAGACTTTACGGATATAATTTAATAATAAAGAATCCAGATGTGATAAAAGATCTAAACAATCCTCTTGTTATTTTAAAAGTTGGCCAATACTTTGAAGAAGTTAAAAAGCAACTCTTGTCATTAAATATCAATGTTAAAATTGTTAAGTAGCTTATGAAGGCTTTTATTTTAGATGTAGATGGTGTTATGACTACAGGACAATTTTTATATGATTCTAACGGCAAGGCTTTTAAGATTTTTGGGCCTGATGATAGCGATGGTTTGAAAATATTAAGTGAACACATTAACATTCATTTTGTATCTGCTGATAAAAGAGGTTTTGAGATTTCTAAAAAAAGAATTGTTGATGATTTGGGTTATGATCTAGATCTTGTAAGCTCAGCAGAAAGAATTGATTGGATTAAGCAGAGATATGATTCCTCTGATGTTATTTATATGGGCGATGGTTTCTTTGATCACGAGATAATGAAGCAAGTTGGCTATTCAATTGCACCAGCAAATGCAGATACTAATGCAAAAAAACATTCTAAGTATACTACTGAAAGAAGCGGTGGAGACAGGGCTGTTGCTGAAGCCTGTGTTCATATTTTAGAGAGATTTTTTAAAAATTTATAATCCCAAATGCTACCTATTTTAAATGATATAAACTTGATGGCTAAATCTCTAAATGAAGATGAAGTTACTAGTTATGTCAACAAGATGACAAAGCATCTTCTAAGTTCTGATAATACTCCTGATATTATTGGTCTAGGGGCTGGAAGGATGGGCTATGCATTGCGATCTTTTATAATGCGTTTAAGCCATATGGGTTTCAATGCAAGCATGATTGGAGATACTAATGTTCCAAGAGTTAAGGACAGTACCCTGTTAATAGTAAATAGTTCTTCAGGTGAAACTCCTTCAATTTTACAATATACACAACAAGCAGCTTATGAGAACGGTAATATTTTTTTAACAAGCTGTGCGCCTGAATCTTCAATTGCTAAATATAGCGAATGCATGATTAAGATTCCAACTATAGAGTCAAATCAACTAATGAAGTCACCTTATGAACAATTCAGCATGCTTATTTATGACTATATAGTAATAAAATTAATGACTTCTTTGGACTTGGATCCTGAAGAAGTTTCAAAAAACCATTCAATTCTGGAGTAACTAATGAATACTTTTTTTGTTTCTTTAATCACAATGGATCATATCAATTTTGAAAATGACGTTAAGCTTGTTGATGCATTAGGTGTTGATGCATTGCATATTGATATTATGGACGGTCATTTCGTTCCAAGGTATGGAATATACCCTGAAATTATAGAGAGAGTATCTCATGTATCGAATATACCACTAGATTTGCATATGATGGTTAATGATGTATTTTTTGCAATCGATCAGTTTAAACATGTCCCAAATATTGAGTATGTTCGTTTTCATATAGAGTCATGCATTGGCAACGAAATGAGAGTAGTTGATAAAATTAGAAGTATAAACGCTAAGCCAGTTGCATGCATTAACCTAGGGACAAGTTTTTCAGCTCTTGATAGATTAGTAGGCAATAACGAAATAGATGGCGTTATGTTAATGGGAATACATCCTGGAGTTTTGATCCAAGATGCCAGACCACAAAATATTCTAAACGATATTGGCGAACTTAAAAGTATATTAAACGGCTCTAATGCTGACTCCTTTATAGGTCTTGATGGCGCCGTTAGCCTAGATACTATAAAACCTTTATCTGATGCTGGAATAAATAATTTTATTGGTGGCAGTAGTTCTATATATAAAGGGATTGACAGAAAGAGTCCATGGGATGTTCAGGAAAAAAAAATCAATGAGAATTGGATAAAAATTAAAGAACTTTTGCGATAATGAATTATGAGTAACGTCTTTGGTATGCAGAAAATAAATTTATGACTCTTTTAATTAATCTTCTTACTTTATCTAGAATTCTAGCTGTCTTTATTTTTTTATTAATATCGTTACTAATTACTATCTATACAGGCTTCTTGAAAACAATGATAAGTATAAAGAGTTAATTTTCACTTTTACTACTAACCCATATACAATACAACTGCAAAAATCAGGCTGGATGGCAGAGTGGTTATGCAGCGGCCTGCAAAGCCGTTAACGCCGGTTCGATTCCGGCTTCAGCCTCCATATTGTAATAATACTTGTGTATGTCATAATCAATTTTTTTAATATAACTTATTTCCATGAAAGTCGAATTTATATCTAACGCATGTGCTATATTTGAATCCAATAAAGGAACAAAGATTATCTCAGATCCTTGGCTGGATGACGGCGTTTTTGAAGGATCATGGTGCCATTTTCACAAATTAGCTACGACATGGGATGACATTCAGGATGTTGATGCTGTTTATATTAGCCATGTTCATCCTGATCATTTTGACCCTAGATTTTTTAAGTTCAGAAAAGATATGCCTCTTATCGTCATGGATCATGGCTTTAATTTTCTTCATAAAAATCTTGAAAAGCTCGGATATACAAATCTAATAAAAATTAAAAGTGGCGAGACAAAATTATTTAAAGATTTTGAGTTAACAATATATTCTCCATTCTGTGGAAATAATTATTTTGAAGATAATACAAAAATTGGAAACTTGATTGACTCTGCTTTAATTTTGAAAGCAGACAGCCAGATTATTTTTAATGCTAATGACAACACACCAGATAAAAATGCATGCCATATGCTTAAAGAAAAATTCGGTAGATTTGACTTATCAATGTTAAATTACAACGCAGCTGGTCCTTACCCTTCTTGTTTTGACAATCTTACAGAAGAGGAAAAAGTACAAGAGCATCATGCTAATTTGGATAGAAATATTGAATATCTTAAAGATAATCTTGAAATTCTTGATTCTAAGTATTTCCTTCCATTTGCAGGGGCATATGTGATTGGTGGAAAGAAAAGTTTTAAAAATAAATATCTTGGAACTATCACATGGGATGAGTGTGCAAAAGCAATAAGAAGTTATAGTAATATAAAAACTGAAACTATATGCCTCAGAGAATGCGACATATTTGATCTTGATACAGGTACGCCCAATAAAGAATATATCCCAATTAACTTAGATGAAGTTGATAAATATATTAAGTCTGAGTTGAGCTCTTTAAAATATCCTTATGAGGAGCTAAGTTTCCCTGATGAAAATGATTTAATAGAAGATTTATCAAATTCAATCGATGCTCTTAACGAAAGAAATAAAAGAATAGGAATTTCTCCGGATATGGATGTATATATTTATATTGGTGAAACAGCTATAAATATTTGCAAAGCTGAAACTTCAAAAGGCAGACTTGATTGTAGATTAGATACTAGATTGCTTAAAATGATCCTTCACAGAAAAGCTCATTGGAATAATGCAGAGATTGGATGTCATGTAGATTATAATAGAAATCCAAACTACTACTCTCCAGATATTCATACCATGCTTCAATTTCTCCATCTATAAAAATTAAATTTTTATTACTTCAAGATTGACCTTTTTCCTGATAGAAAAACAAGTATAATCTTTTATGTTTACAGCTTGCCCGGGTGGTGGAATTGGTAGACACAAGGGACTTAAAATCCCTCGCTAGCAATAGCGTGCCGGTTCAAGTCCGGCTCCGGGTACCATATATAGTAATTTTAAAATAAAGTGTAAAATATCCCAATGAATATTATTGTCACAGGTGGAGCAGGTTTTATTGGGTCTGAGTTGATAAGATATCTAATAAAGAATACAAAACATAATATATTAAATATAGACAAGCTAACATATGCAGGTAACCCAAAATCCTTAGAGGTTATCTCCGACAATCCAAGATATATCTTTAAAAAAGAAGATATTATTAATAAAGATAAAATAATTAAGATATTTGATGATTTTCAGCCTGATATTATTTTTCACTTAGCTGCTGAATCCCATGTTGATAAATCGATTAAAGCCCCTTTAGATTTTATTAGTACTAATATTGTTGGGACTGCAATTATGTTAGATGTCTCATATCATTACTGGATGAACTGTAATTCCACTAGAAAAAGTTCTTTCAGATTTCAGCATATCTCTACAGACGAGGTTTATGGAAGCCTTGAACCTGATAAATTTTTTACCGAAGATACATCATATGATCCTAGCTCCCCATACTCAGCTTCCAAGGCTAGCTCAGATCATCTTGTTAGAGCTTGGCATCGAACTTTTGGATTACCTGTATTAATAACTAATTGCTCTAATAATTATGGACCTCATCAATTCCCTGAGAAATTAATACCTTTAACAATACTTAATGCTCTTCAAGGTAAATCTTTGCCGATATATGGTAATGGGCTTCAAGTTAGAGATTGGCTATATGTCGGCGATCATGTAAAGGCCTTATATGATGTTATGCAAAATGGTAAATGTGGACAAACTTATAATATTGGAGGAAACAACCAAAGAACAAATATAGAGGTTGTTAATATTTTATGTGAATTGCTTGATAAATACTCAGACCCGAAAGTGCATGGCTTATCTAGCCATAAAGAATTAATAAAGTTTGTTGACGATAGGCCAGGTCACGATACAAGATACGCTATAGATACAACTAAAATATATAAAGAATTAGAATGGCAGCCTCTTCAGACATTTGAAAGCGGCCTAAAGTTAACTATAGACTGGTACTTGAATAATTATGAAAACTAAAGAAACAAAAGGAATTCTTTTGGTAGGAGGTTCGGGAACCAGACTCATGCCTTTAACTTCCTCAGTAAATAAGCACCTTCTCCCAATTTATGATAAACCAATGATATTTTATTCATTATCTATTTTAATGCTTTCTGGTATCCAAAATATTTTGATTATTTGTAGAGAAATAGACATATTGTTATTTCAAAACTTATTAGGAGATGGATCTAACTTCGGCTTAAATATCAACTATGAAATACAAGATAACCCTAATGGAATTGGAGAAGCTTTTTTATTAGGTTCTGATTTTATTGCGCAATCAAATGTCTCTTTAATGCTTGGTGATAATATATTTTATGGCGGCCAACTGTCCCAAAAGCTCATTTCTGCAAAAAATAGAGTAGAGGGCGCTAGTATTTTTGCATACGAAGTAAACAATCCTTCAAATTTTGGTGTTGTTTCTTTTGATAGTAATAATAAAATTCATTCAATTGAGGAAAAGCCCAAAAATCCCAAATCAAATTATGCAGTTACTGGATTATATTTTTATGACAATAATGTGAAAGATTATGCAAAATCAATAAAGCCTTCAGCAAGAGGAGAGCTTGAAATTACATCAATAAATAATATTTATCTTGAGCAAAATAACCTTTTTGTAGAAATTATGGGTAGGGGCTTTACTTGGCTGGATACAGGTACAATTGATAGCTTGGTTGAAGCTTCGAACTTCATATCTATTATGCAAAAACAGCAAGGTTTTAATATTGCTTGTATAGAAGAGATAGCATTTAATAACGGATGGATTGATTCAGAAAAATTATTAGCATTAACCCATGGTAAAAATTCTAAATATCACAGTTACATTAGAAATTTAATTTCTTAGGCATAAAAATGATTCCATTTTCAAAAACTCAAAATCAAAAAAATGATCTTTCAAATATAAAGAAAGCGCTCTCACTTGGAAAGATAGAAGGTGGTGGACACTTTTCTTCAAAAGTTAATTTTCAAATGGAAAGTTTAGGGTTTAAGAATAGCTTATTGACAACCTCATGTACGACTGCTCTCGAAATGTCTGCAATCCTTTTAGACCTAAAGCCAGGTGATGAGGTAATCATGCCTAGTTACACTTTTGTATCGACGGCAAATGCTTTCTTGCTTAGAGGTTGCATACCTGTATTTGTTGATGTTTGTAAAAATGATTTAAATATTGATCCAAAACTTATTGAGAATGCAATAACCTCTAAAACAAAAGCAATAATTGTAGTGCATTATGGTGGCGTAAGTTGTGATATGAATAAAATATCAAATTTAGCAAAAAAATACAGACTTCATGTTATTGAGGATGCAGCTCAATGTATTGGTGCCTTCTTCAATAATAAACCTTTGGGGTCTATTGGAACATTTGGAGCTCTATCCTTTCATAATACAAAAAATATTTCTTCTGGAGAGGGCGGGGCCTTGATTATTAATAACAGTAAATTTGTTAAGAGAGCAAATATCATTCATGAAAAAGGTACAAATAGGCATGATTTTAAAATGGGAAAAGTTTCCAAGTATGTATGGAAAGATATTGGTTCATCATATATCTTAAGCGATTTGTCATGCGCAATGCTTGAATCTCAAATCTCAAACTTAACCAAGATTAACAATGCAAGATTAAAGATATGGAATCAATACAATAATTTTTGTACTAATCATAGCAAGCATAATAACTTCTTCAATCTTCAAACAATTCCATCGTATGCTTCTCATAATGGACATTTATATTATTTATTATTTAGATCAAAATTATTAGCTAAGAAATTTAGTACAACTATGAATAGTTTTGGAGTTCAGACAGCCTCGCATTACGTCGGTCTGCACTCTTCTTACTATGGTAAGAAAAATTCTAGACATCAGGGAGCCATGAAAAATACAAATAAAGCTTCTAATTGCCTTATTCGACTACCTATTTGGGAGGGTTTGAATGCATCCTATGTTATTGATGCTATGTCAAAGTCATTAAAAAAATTATGAATGTATTGATAATTCAAGCAAGAGTGAATTCAACACGAATGCCAAAAAAAATATTATATAAATTAGGAAATATCACTGTACTGGATCACGTTATAACAAGGGCAAAACAATCTAAGTATTTTAGTAAGATTGTGATTGCTGTTCCTGAAGGAGACGAAGAAGAAATAAAAGATGGAATAAATGATAAAAGTATTGAAATTTTTTCTGGCAGTGAAAATGATGTAATGTCTAGGTACTATGAATGTGCTAATAATTATTCCGCAAGGACAATCTGCAGGATAACCTCTGATTGCCCTTTTTTAGATTGGAGAATATTGGATAGATGTTATGAAAAATATACTGAACTAGATAATAAATATTACGTAGCAAATACTTGCCCGCCACCAAGCACTTATCCTGATGGCATGGATGTTGAGATTTTTTCTATGGACATGTTAAAAAAAGCTTACGAAAATGAAACCCTTCAAGAAAATAGGGAGCATGTAACATTTCAATTTTGGAAAAGTAACGAATATAAGTCCTATCAAGTTGATAATACTGAAGATTTATCAGATTTTAGATTTACTATTGATTATAATGAGGATTATTTACGGTTAAAAAATATAGCTGAAAATTTTTGTCCTAATGGAGAAGATTTGAGCCTAAATACAATAGTTTCCTTGTTAGAAAAAAACGGATGCTTGGACGAATTCAAACAGTCACATTTACGTAACTCGGGATGGGGTAAGCAATAAATAGGCGTTAATATATGAATAATAAAATACTTAAAATTATACCAAAGTCAGATAAGCTCAAGCCTATTGAAATTGGAGGAAATAATCCAATTTTTACAATCGCTGAGATTGGACTTAACCATAACGGTGACATTGATCTTGGTAAAAAGTTAATAGATTCAGCATATGCTGCCGGATGTTCATCAGTAAAGTTTCAGAACTTTGAAACCGATGATGTTTATATTAAAGGAGAAAAAGCTGGAAAATATCAGTTACTAGGAAAAGATATTGATATTTATGATCTCCATAAAAATCTAGAAATTGAGTTAGAGTTTTTATCAAAGTTAAAAAAATATGCAGAAGGTAAGGGTATGTACTTCTTTTCAGCCCCTATGGGAGAGAATGCATTAAAAACGCTGTTAGATTTAGATTGCGATCTTATTAAGATAGCCTCTTACGAGGTAACTAATTTACCTTGGATAAGAACAGTAGCAAAAACTAAAAAACCAATAATTATGTCATGTGGCGGAGCCAGGATGGAGGAGGTAGATAGAGCTTTAAATGAGATATATAAATATCACAATAATGTTGCCCTGATGCATTGTGTGATTAAATATCCAGCAAAATTAGAAGACGCCAACTTAAAAGTCATCAAAACGCTAAAGTTGGCTTATGAAATTCCTATTGGGTTCTCAAATAATGGCTTTGAGAATAATTTAGGTACTATTGATTACTTAACTGTTCCTAATGCAGCTGCAGCCATGGGTATGGATCTATATGAAATCCACATAACTCTTGATAGAGAAATGTCAGGTGTTGATCAAGGTTTCTCTACTGAGCCAAATGAATTAAAGGAAATGATCCATCATATAAATGAAGTAAGATCAAAATTTGCAAGATTAGAGAGTATAGATATTGATGAAGTTTGTCTTGGATCAGGAGTTAAGAAAACACTTGAATGTGAAGAATATGTTAGAGCATTTGCTTTTAAATCAATCTTTTCAACAAGAAAGATTAAAATGGGAGAAAAATT
>Ga0209502_10004471_pt1 | contig 10480 bp, 7 predicted proteins | sample ArcticOcean_MG_C_10_FD_187442 | JGI IMG/M metagenome (GOLD analysis project Ga0209502, IMG submission 187442) | Marine microbial communities from western Arctic Ocean - ArcticOcean_MG_CB11_90 (SPAdes) (version 2) | ecosystem: Environmental > Aquatic > Marine > Oceanic | place: Arctic Ocean...
ATAATTATGCAGATGCTGGTGATGATGCTAGAGGCATGATGGTGTTAGAATGGGACGAAGAACCTGTCTTTCATTCTTGGCCTGATCAACCTGTATACAGAGTTTACAAACTAAGTGAAGTATTAGAAAACCCAAAAGGGTTATTAATTAAAAATGCTCATGTTCGGGTACACTTAGATATTGATATCTCGTATGAAGAATCTAATTACATTAGAGAACAGTTAATACCAGAATATGGTCTAAGAGAAATGTCATTGCTTCCAGTTAAGAACGAGGAACATGCACAAGACTTAGCACCAGGCGAAATATCATTTGAGAGTGTAGATAACATTATCATTGATCAAATTAAAAACATAGAATCAGAATTTTATGACAAAAGCATGTTACTAGGAATCTATCAGTCTTTATGATCCATTACCGACATCTAGGTTATCCGAAATCTGGTACTAATTGGCTTTGGTCGCAATTCATGGAACATCCAGAGGTCGATGGTAAGTTAAGTACGCATTATAAAGAGTTTGATGGTACATCACTAGAACATTATCAGAATACATACAACAAGTTCAAAGTATCTGTCAACTTACACACTCACATATTTAATGGCGACTATGTTGAAGGACATTATGCCACGCCTAAAGAAATACATAATCATGCCACACATCTTGGTCTAAGTTTCCGAAATCCATATGAAGTTTTAAATTCATTATACAATATGGAAAAGAATCGAAACCCTAACTTTAAAGACACGCCCGATCAGTATACCAAATTAGTTGCTAACACAAAGATATACATGTATACTGATACAAAGAAGATTTTTAATTACTGGGAAGACTGCAAGTTGCCTATAAATTATACATTTTATGATGATTTGTGTGCTGACCCAAAACAATACATGCATAATTTATGTGATTATATTGGAATTGGTAAATTTTATAATGGTAATATGAACAGGAAGTTTCAAACTACAATGAACGATCCACTCGTGTTTGACGATGCGAGTGCAATACAATTTATTAACGAAGGTATATCTATTATCGAAGATCACACTAAACGTGATCTATCTTCATGGAAAAGGGCAACTTAATAACAATGATTACTCTTAAAAATATAACACTAAGAAATTTCTTAAGTGTTGGTTCTGTAACTCAAGCAGTTAACTTAGATAACCAAGAACTTACCCTCATCTTAGGTGATAACTTAGACTTAGGTGGTGATGGTGCTAGAAATGGTACTGGTAAGACTACTCTTATTCAAGCAGTTAGTTATGCATTATATGGTACTGCTCTTAATAACATTAAAGCAAACAATCTAATCAATAGAACAAACGGCAAAGGCTGTTTAGTTACATTAGAATTTGAAGTCAATGGTGTTGAGTATCGAATTGAACGTGGTCGTAAGCCAAATCTGTTACGATTCTTTATCAATGGCACAGAAGAGGATGATAACGAAGCACAAGGCGAAAACAAACAAACACAAATAACAATAGAACAAGTTATTAGCATGTCTCCTACTATGTTTAGAAACATTGTGGCACTTAATACATACAATTTGCCTTTCTTGGCTATGCCAGTGGGTCAACAACGTGATATTATTGAGCAATTATTAGGTATTACTTTGTTATCAGAAAAAGCAGAGAAGATAAAAGTAATAATCAAACAGAACAAAGAAGATTTACAAGCAGAAGACTTTAAAATCAAGGCTATTGAAGAAGCAAACAAGCGTGTACTAGAACAAATTGAGTCTCTTAAGAAGAGAGCAAGGTTGTGGGACGCAAAGACAGCAGAGGATATCAACACATTAAAAACTAAAGTTAAAAGCCTAGAAGAATTAGATATCGAAGAAGAGTTAACCAATCACAAAGAATTGGCTCTTTACAATCAACGCAAGAAGGATCATTCTGACGTAGACACACAGATACAACGTACATTTAACGATATCGAAAGAGAATCCAAGACAATCACTAAGTTAGAAAAAGAACTTAAAGTATTACTTGCTAATAAGTGTCACACATGTGGACAAGATTTCCATGATGACTTGCATTCTCAAGTATTAACAGACAAAGAAACGTCAGTCAAGGACTCTGTGGAGCGTGTAGAAGAGTTAGCAGAGTTGTGTGCAGAGTTTGAGAAAGGAAAAGAACTTTTAGGTACTGTCGGTGACAAGCCCAGTGTCTTTTATAACAGCGAACAAGAAGCAATCGAGCATAGAAGTAAGGTCGAAAGTCTAATCTCTCAGATAGAAAGTAAAGAGTTAGACGAAAATCCATACACTGAACAAATAAGTGAAATGGAAAGTCAAGCAATACAAGAACAAGACTTTGATAAAGTTAACGAGTTGTCACGTCTAGGAGATCATCAGAAGTTCTTGTTAGACTTGTTAACAAGCAAAGACTCGTTCGTTCGCAAAAAGATTATCGACCAAAACTTATCCTACTTGAATGTAAGGCTAACATCTTACTTAGATAAGATGGGATTACCACATCAAGTTGTGTTCCAAAACGATTTAACTGTAGAAATTACAGAATTGGGTAGAGAACTAGACTTTGATAACTTGTCTAGGGGAGAACGTAACAGATTAATCTTAGGATTATCATTTGCATTCAGAGATGTATGGGAAAATTTATACTCCCCTATAAATACAATCTTTATTGACGAATTGATTGACTCTGGACTAGACACAATAGGTGTTGAGAATGCTATGAGTATTCTTAAATCAAAATCTAGGCAGAATGGCAAATCAATTTGGTTAGTATCACATAGAGAAGAACTAGCAGGACGTGTACCAAGTGTCTTGCAAGTAGTTAAAGAGAATGGCTTTACTACATACAGTACATCAAGGGAAATGGAAAATCTGTGAGTCTAGCACTTTGGCATTGGCATATAGAAGTTAGCAGTAAATGCACCCTCAAGTGCCCTAGATGCCCTCGTCAAGAGGTTCCTGATACATTAGTCAACACTGAACTTGAATTAGCATTCTTTACTCGTAATTTTCCACCAGACTTTATCACAGAACATGTAGAAAAATTAACATTCTGTGGAGATGATGGAGATCCTATCTATGCACGTGACTTTATACATATTATTAAGTATTTCAAGTCAGTTAAAAATGATATCGCTATTGTGATTGTGACCAATGGCTCTTATAAAAACGAAGGCTGGTGGAAAGAATTAGCCAGTTTACTTGGTCCCATGGATCAAATACACTTTAGTATTGATGGTTGGGACCATGATAGCAATAATGTATACAGAATCAATTCAAATTGGTCTAGCATCGTTACAGGTGCTTCTATCATCAATAATGAGTCAACATGTTACTCAGTGTGGGACGCTATAGGCTTTAAGTTCAACGAAGATAAGATAGAAGATATGAAAGCCTATGCTAAAGAGTTAGGTTTTGATGCGTTTCAATTAACCAAGAGTACTAAGTTTGGAAAGATATACGAAGACTCTTATGGGAAAGACGATGCTTTACAACCAAGTGATAAACTGTTATCATCTAGTCATAGATTTGAAAGAGAAGTGTTTAAGTTAACAGATAAGTTCTTATTAGAACCATGGATGAAAACAAATATCAAGTTGTTTGAGCAAGTTCACATAGTAGGCAACGAAAAACCTCTATGCCACATAGGTAACAAAGGGACGTACATCAATGCTAAGGGAGAGTTTTACCCTTGCTGTTGGGTAGCGACAAGATACGGACACAATAACAAATGGAATGATTTAGGTCAGAAATATAGTCTACATAAAACTAATTTAACCGAAGTCATTAAAGACAATTTTTGGAAGACCGAGTTTATACACGGCTCTTACGAGTGTCAGACAAAATGCGATGCAAAAATCGTCAATAAAAATTATGCCACCGAGTGGTAAAGAGATAACTACTAATATGCCATCAGCCTCAAAAAATAAAGGATCAGGATACGAACGAGAAATCGCAAAGTATCTAAGTGATCTTTATAAAGAAAGTTTTATACGAGCACCTGGATCAGGCGCTTATGTAGGTGGTAAAAATCAATCTCGTACAGAAATTTTACATGAAGGACAGATCAGAAGTTTTAAAGGGGACATTGTTCCTGGACAAAGTTTTGTTAAACTTAATGTAGAATGTAAGTTTTACGCAGACTTCCCCTTTCATCAAGTACTTGCAGGTTCATGTAAGCAACTTGATTCATGGTTAGATCAATTAATGGACGTAGCCGATGACGGCGATTTAAACGTTCTGTTTATGAAGTTTAATCGTAAAGGAAAGTTTGTTTGCTTACCGAGCAGATACACTTGGATAAGTGATCAATTTATGTACTATACGTCAGCAAAACATGCTGATTGGATTATCATAGAGCATGATCATTTCTTCAAGTTCAACAAAGATATATTCAAAGCATACTCAGGCACTTCAGAGACCAACTCAGAACTAACAGACACCAAGTCAATACAAACTAAAATTACCTCTATTATTTAATAGGGAACTAGAACGTACATAAGCATAGCCGTGATCAATGCTCGGCTCTCCTCGAGGATGCAGTAACCCTGCTGACAGATTTGGAGTAGTGTGTTATACACAACAATACCGAGAGGGCAATCGTCATGGATAGCGAACCCTCAATGAGTCTATATCTATTTTGATTTGATGATATAGAACATGCGTTGCCGAGATATTATGTTTATTAATGTAATAGGCTCAACTACAACCCAGCAAACTTTACAGGGCAACCGGTAGCGATCAACTATAGTAACGTAGTAGGTCGGGGATAATCAACATGGATTGACGGGAGCAATGAGAACCGGAAATTACTGTGGTAGTGCTTGAGTAGCACTACCATGGCTTTCAAAAAGTAATAAGACTTCTACTTAATAATACCATTAAGAATTTTTAATTAATCCTTTTAAAATCTTATTAGAAATAAAATTACGAATGAATGAAATGAATGAGTAATTAAGTTCTCGTAAGAGAACTTCTGAAAGAAGCCAATAGAATGAAGTTTAGAAAAATGGTAATTGAGTTTTCTTGGTTGTTTCCATATGGTCTTCTACAATTGACCACATGTCTTTACGTTCCCATTGGGACATATTGAGTACATCTTCATAAGATACACCACCTCGCATATACCAGGACAATTCTAAAGCATTTCGCTTGATTCCCCGAGCGTATGCTTCCATGTCATCTATAGACTTCTTTACCTCATCGGGCTGAGATTGGAGAAGCCTTATACGAAAAAATCAGAAGCGTTTAACGAGAATGGTTGATTAAATTTATGTTCACACTCTTGGCATTGAATATGTAAGGGTTTGATTGTACTTTCTGATTTCAGTTTAGTATTATAATCTCTGATTGCTTCATATGTTTTGCCATCTGTCTGCTTTAAGAAGTCTAAAATATAAGCAGTATCTTCAACTTTACTTGTAGGTGTTTCGATATATTCTATCGCTTCACTAAGAATATTTTGTGTTAACACAGTTATTTCTTGTAATGCTGAACTAGTTTTTAAGTTACGGTCAGTATCATCTTCGATGTCAGCCAAGCCTTTATACTTGATTTGAATATCAAACTGTCCAAGAGCGGCATCATTCATCTCTTTGTATGTCAAGGGAGCAAACCTAATTGTTAAGTCAGAGACTTGCAGTGGTACATCGTAGTCACCTGCTTTTAGCGATGTCAACATACTCAATAAGTCTACGCCATATGTTCCTAATGCTTGACATTTGGGACACTCAGTCTCTACATCAACTGAATCTTGTCCACCTGCCGCTTTAACAGCAACTAGAACAGCATCCAAATCGTTACTTAGTAGTTTCCATGGGTCTTTGATAGCTGGAATACAACTCTTAATAATCTCTACCATCGCACTTCCATTGAATAATGCGTCTGGTGTTTTGGTAGTAATCTCATCAATTGCTGTCATCGGATATACCGGCAATTCTTTGTTATCAGGAAATTCGATAACATCAGATGAATAAGATTCTCCTCCGGTTGGTAAATTTAAAAATACCGCAGGCCTTCTAAAATATTGTCTTAGGGGATTGTTATCCAATTCGTTCATTTGTGTTCCTCATATTAATACACCCTATTTTATAAAAACTAAATAGATATGTAACTATATTTAGTAACGGCAAAAGAGCCTATATAAAATCTTGGTAAAAGGGTAATTAAAGAAAAATGTCAGACGATTTTGATCCAGAAGTATTACGGGAATTAGAAGAAAATTTCCGAATGATAAACGCCACCGCTGGTGCGTTGTCTGGAACGCTGGATAAATTAAACGTTGCTAGTGGTGGACAATCACAAGCACAAAAAGCAGAAACTGAAGCCAGACAAAAGAACACAGGTGGCATAACTGCTAGTACAAGAGTACAAGAAGCGGCCGCGAAGGCGACTGCTGAAATGGCTGAACGTCAAAAGAATTTTGCAGAAGCAACAGGTAAATCTACGGATGCGTTAGTCGGATTCACTACAGCCATGATCGATGGCAAAGGTAAATTCTCAGACTTTAATAAAGGCTTAGGCGATGCAGGAGATGCGGCCTTTGCTCTAGGTAAAAACTTCGGCCCTGTCGGCGCTATTATAGGTGGACTCGTTAAGGGTGCCACTATGGCCGCCCAAGAGATGACTCGACTGAGTGATGCTCAAGTCACTCTAACTAAAGATTTACGAGCAATGGGAGGAATCTCAGGTGCATCATCTGATGAGTTATTTAGATTAGGTAACGAAGCTGGTATAACAGCAGAGAACTTTGGCAACATTACAAAGATAGCACAAGATGCTAGTAGTGCATTAACTTCTTTAGGTGGAACTTCTGGTGAAGGTCAACGCCAAATGCTCGAAATGTTCAAAGTCGATAAAAAGACCAGAATGGCATTTGCTAGGACTGGTATTGATTTAGAACAGTTACAAGAAGGAATGGCAGACTACTTGAAACTACAAGAAGCAAGTGGTTTTCAATTAGGTAGATCAAACAAAACAGCACTACAGATACAAAAATCCTCAATGGATTACGTATCAAATCTACAAGTCTTATCTGATTTAACAGGTAAGCGAATAGGTGAAATTAAAGAAGAACAACAAAGAGTTGCATCTCAGTTACGAGAGCAAATGGAAGTTCGTAGAGTTGAGATAGAAATATCAAACATGAGAAAAGCGGCCGCGGCCGCCGGTGATCCAGTTGAAAAAGCAAGACTCGAAGCCTTGGCGGACGGTATGCAACAAGAACAAGACATGCGTCAACAGTTTATGGCAGACGCAACAGGTTCATTAGGTGCCGAAACTGCAATTCAATTAAGCAAAGTAATGCGTACAGGCGCATTTGACCAAGACTCTGTTGGTTTATCACAATTGGGAATTAATCCAGAAGATTTAAAAGAACGATTTTCAGGAATGGACGAAGGGTCCGACGAATACAAAGATGAATTTGCTAAGTTCTTAGGAGAATTCAAAGAAGGGCAAGACAAACAAATCGAAAGAATAGGTACCGGAGCACAGTTTGCTGATGAAACCCAAATAAAACGTCTACTTGGTGGCACTGATGAACAATCATTTAAACTAGCATCGAAGATTGGTGGTCCTGGTGAAGGTGAAGGCAGTGAAGTAGCGAGACAACGGGCTGTCAGAGATGCACAAGAAGGAAGAAAAGGTGGAGGCGAGGCAGGTGAAAAGTTAATTGGTTCACAAGTACTACTACAAGAAACTCAAAGAGATTTAGCAACATCAGCCGAACGTGTAATACAAGGACTTAACCCTCTTACTGGTGAAATGAATGCGGCCAAAGTCGCAATGGTGGCATTAACTGCTTCAGCAGGATTAGCATCATTAAGTCTTGGTGCTATGTCTTTGGGCGGTCCCTTAGGCAAAGCTACGAAAGGCTTGACAAGCATGTTCAAAGGCTTCGGCAAACCTCTTACGACATTAGGAACTAAAACTGCATCAGTAGCGAAAAGTCTGACTAACTGGGAGTCCACAGCTAAAGCCGCAAAAGGACTCGGGTCAAGCATGAAGTCGGCTACAGGCCATCTTTCAAAGATCGGTCCTGCTCTTAAAGACATAGGTCCTCAACTAACAAAAATTGGTCCACAAGTCGGTAAAGCGACTATGGAAGCAAGTAAAACTGCGATGGCCGCAACTCAGAAAGGACTACAAACAGCAGGCGCAGGTTTAACTGCAAACCTGGGTAAAATGTTAGGTGGTGCCGGCCTAGGTGCGTTGACAGCAGGTATATTTGAAGTATTTGAATATCAAAAAGATGCCGCAAAGATTGATGAGGATCTAAAGAAAGGTCTTCTAACCAACGCAGAAGCAGATGACAAGAAGCAAGAGGAAATGGGCGAAGGCATCGGCAGTACAGCAGGAGCCGCAATCGGCGCCGCAATCGGCGTCTTAGGTGGTCCTCTAGGTATGGCTATCGGCGGTTACATAGGATCTGAATTAGGCGGCTGGTTAGGCAAAAAAGCAATGGAAGAAGATAAGCCTGAAGCAAACAGAAAAGACTTAAATGCGGCAAGAAAACTAGACGTTTATAATGAAAATGCTTATGGAGACAGTGAGATTGACTTTACTAAACTAGAAGAAGCTATGCTAGAAGGGCAACTCAAGCCTGAAATGCTAGAAGCAATGTTCTTAGATGATGACTTAGGTGAAGAAGATCAAGCCAAACTTGTGGGCATCATGGACGAGTTTAGAGAAGCAGGTCAAGTCTTTGAAATGGACAAAACTGCTAAAGAACGAGAAGAAACGTTAGCAAAAGAAAAACTAGAACGAGATGAAAAAGAATTAGCAGATAAAAAGAAAAGAAGTGACGCAATGGCCGCACTTGTCGATAAAGAAATAGACGAGTCTAAAAAAACTGCTGGTACTAAAGCAGAATTAGCCACAGCAGAACTTGCACAAAAAGAATTAGGACTCAAGGGCGAAGAAGACATCAATGATCGCATATGGAAGATCGGCGAAGCCTTTACTACTAGTGGAGATGTTGCATCAAAAGCAGTAGTTGCTGGTGGAGAAGCAATCGGTAAAGATGTTACTGAAGCTGGTGGAAAAGTAGCGGAAGGCGGTCCGTCGTTCATGTCAACATTGTTTGACGGCTTACTTAGTGCAATACCCGGTGGAAATCTTCTTAAGAAAGGCATGGACTTCTTTAAAGGGAAAGACGAAGTTGAAGAAGAGACTCAACTTGCTGAAGAGAAATCCACTAAAAGAGATATGTCAATCAAAGGCAGAAATGAAAGACGCCTTGCAAAATTGGGTATAGGTGGTAAAGAAAGTCAATCTGAAAGTCAATCTGTATCCGGCAGTCTTAAAATGGGCAAGCCAGATGGTACTATTACACTAAACGGCAAAGAAATAGAACCCGGCGATCCAGATTACGAAAAAGCATCTCAAGCATTAATGGCCAAAGCAGGTGGTAACAAACCTGGTTCAATGTCTAATCCTCATCCTTATCAAGCCGGAGCAGTCGATCCTGAAGATTTAGGTATGGAGCAAGATTTTGACACAGCCTCTCAATTTGGTAATGAAGACCAAATGAAACGTCTACTTGGCGGCGTTGATTCTATGGAAGAAAAAGAATCAGACCAAGCGAAAATTCTACGTGAGCAATTTGGATATGTTTCAAGTGATTATTCCACACCCGAGGATGAAGAACTCGAAACAATGTCTTTCGATGCAGAGCCTGTAGCAGAAGAAAAAGAGTCAGGTCCAGGAATGTTTGCATCATTGATGGACAAAGTCAAAGACATGACTGGAAGTTTGATAGGCGGCGGCTCAGACATGTTAGCAGGATTATTCGGTGGCGATGAACAAGACAAATTAGCATCTTCAGCAGAAGCAGAAGCAGATGAAAAGAGAAAAGCGACAATGGCTTTCCTTAACAACATGTCTACTGAAAGAGACCAAGATTCACAAAACTTAGGCCTCTCTGACTTCTTAGCAGGAGAATCAGCCGGGCAAATAGAAACACCACCAGATGCTAAAACATTGTTAGCAAAAGAAGCAGTAGAAGAAGCGACAGAAACGGGTACATCGGTTGCAGACAGTGAAACAGTCACAGATAAGAATGTTGAAATGCTAGAAACGCTGAAACTCATAGCACAAAACGGTTCAGAGCAGAATGCAAAACTTTCTGCTATAGCAGATGCTTCTGAAGCAGGCGTTACAGTGAACAAGAAAATATTGACAACTACGTATGTTTAACTAAATATATAGTATACTAGAGAATAAAACCAGATGTCATATACAAAGAAATTTTTAAACAAAAGCGGAGTCTCAAGCCCTATATCAGGTGGCAATAGTAACTCTGGTGCTTGGAATGGCGCCGAAGATGCCAAAGCTGGATATTCAAACACTGACTTTGGTTACAAGAATTACATGAGTAGACTCCCTGAAGTTTACACAGGGCATCCAAACAGAATAGAACGATACAATCAATATGAGATGATGGATGTTGATGCTGAGATTAATGCATGTTTAGACATTATAGCAGAGTTTAGTACTCAAC
>Ga0209502_10004481_pt1 | contig 10461 bp, 12 predicted proteins | sample ArcticOcean_MG_C_10_FD_187442 | JGI IMG/M metagenome (GOLD analysis project Ga0209502, IMG submission 187442) | Marine microbial communities from western Arctic Ocean - ArcticOcean_MG_CB11_90 (SPAdes) (version 2) | ecosystem: Environmental > Aquatic > Marine > Oceanic | place: Arctic Ocean...
TGAATTTTGAATCGGCGTATGAAACCGCGTCATTTCTTAATGACACGTAATCCCCATCGTCGAATGTGTAGATGGAAATGTTAATTTGATCTTTTAAGTTTTTCAGAAAAGATTGTTTTTCGTTAAAATCTCTCTGCTCCAACGTGATGAGCGCGTCCTCACCGTTGTCTGACTGCTGGGGGTGGGTGACTGGCTCATCGGCTTGGGTGACGGTCGATGGAAAATTCATGCGCTCCACTAGCGCAAAGAGCATCTCATATTCCGAAAAATCACAATCGCTGTCTGTAAACTCACGCAAAGCGGCAACAGCACTTTCTTTGTTTTTCACGTCTTTCAATAAAACTGCTAACAACTGCTTTAGGTTACTGTTTTTGGCTTGAATCTGGGCCACAGTTTCTCCAAGACATCGTTTGTTATGAGAACCCTCTGTCGAAAAAGGAAGGTACAGGAGGTGTATTAAGTCCTCCATGCCGTTGGTGCCGGAAGTGTTCATCCTTCGGATTCTAGCGCTGAGAGTTACAGCCTCGTTCTTTTATATATACACGGTGGGGAGTGAATATGTTCCCGATGGGCGATGAGAAGTGTCACCGCACGTTCATCTTGACATTGTGCGTCGCACAGGCGGTATTTTGCTTCGTATCGTTCGCAACGTTAGTCCTCACGAACACCGATGGAAGGTGGTTGTGGGTGTTAGGGGTCTTCGCCACCGCACTCGGTGCGGTCGAGTGCATGGTTTTCATATCGTCGCGTTCGAAAGGCGTTTGCGGGAAGGAACTCGACCTACTAATCATATCGTGCGTGATAATGAGCGTGGGTATAGTCGGGTTGGTGAGTGACATTGAGACTAAAGAACGCACCGATGAGAGGTCGGTAGGTGGCACAAAACGAGGCTTATGGCTCTTGATAGTGGCGTGGGGTCTTCTTTTGTTGCGCGTGGGTGCGGGCGCTGTTGAAGGAGATGCGCGTGTGGAAAGTAGAAGTAATATTTCCATCTCCGCTCACTAGAACACTTTCACCAGCTCACCGTTCACAATGATCATCACCTTAGGTATATAATATGCCGACCAGTCCTTCTTCGGGTGCGAGTTGGCGTCGGGTGCGGCGTCAAGACTGAGACATGCGTTGTTAGTGGGTGGTGGCACGCGCGTGCCCATGACGTGCGATACGAGGGACATGCCCGGTGGAATCGCCACGGGGCATATGAACTGCATCTTGTGGCCGTGCTCCCCCCCGCACTTGAAGCAGTTCTGCGTGATCCACGGCTCCTGGTCGTCGGTGATTGATATTTTGTAGTTTATTTTCCCTCTACTATTTTCCGCCGAGTGTAAGTTCGTTTTCGGGTCGAACGTAGGCTTCACGGCCCGGGGCGTGTGGTTACGGTCGATGCCGCAGTTCCGATACACGCATAGCATGAACTCACTCGCCCCACCCTGCATTTCGAAAACTTGGCCGGTACCGCTTCCGATGGTCTTGACCACTCCGCCTATCCCAGTCCACCGTTTCTTCGCATCCTGCGGATGGACAAATCCGTGTTTTTCGAACGACGCCGCGATGACCTCAGACAACCGTGCGTTCTGTTCAGAGTCGAGGCACCCCGCCCCTAGATCGAGGCGTTGGCGTTTATGATCGGGGCCTTCGTGTTTAGATCGCGGTCCATGAACCGCGAGGGTCGCCTTGAGCGACCTCGTCCCCGCGGTCGGTTCGCACGACAGCACGAAGGAGTCCCGTGTGCGCGTTCCTTGATACACCTCCTCGGGATACATCCATCCCAGGACGGTCAGTAAGTATCTGTTGGGACACTCGTTGAACAGGGAGACGAGGGAGGGGTTGGACATGCCGGTGAGCGGGTTCACTTGCAAGAAGCGCATCTTCGTGGGGTCTCCGGTGTTCAGTTTGGCGGATCCGAGGCACCTGTCCCATCCATCCACGTACGTGCCGCAGTCGACGATCTTGTCCAGGCGGTTGCTGGCATTGAACGGGTCAGGAAGATGCTCCCGGAACATTTGAAGACACTCGTCCTTGAGTTCGTCATTCACGAAAGCTTTCGCCTCGTAGTTGTCCCGAAACATGGCACCGACGACATAGGCGCGCCAGGACGGTTTGTAGCCAAACGTCTTGTGCCATGAGACCGCGACCTTCACGCCACCGACTCGTTCGAACGTTCGTGTGAGAATATCCGAGAGTAGTGAGAGAAGCGCGGGAGCATCGCTCGACTGGCTATTCTGGAAGACGGCGATCACACGCTCACACAGTGCGTCTCTTGTCTCGCTCCCCCCCTTCTCCTGTTCGGTGGACAAAGCGTTTATCCCGTCGACGTCCAACGTGAAGAAGTACTCGTGCTTCCCGTTGGTGGGGAGAGTCTCGTCAGAACGCATCGCGTACGTGGAGCAGGTCGGGTACGGCAACACGGGTTGTCCTTTTTCCATCCACGCCTCATCGAACGCGACATTTCCTTCACATGACTTATTCCCCGGCCACTTGACGTTCCCGATCGCCTTCATGGACTGGTCGCGGTCGGACCCTGCTCGAGGAATTGCTTTGAGCATCTGCCACGGAGAAGCTAAGAAAAACATCTTGGGGCCACCTTCCGCAGCCGCCCTTCTCTTTTTGGACTTCTTTCCACCCGCGGACGACACGAAACCTCTCGAACTCCCACCGCATCTCGAGTCGTGCGCGAAAGGCGACGTGAGACGAAACAGTGCATCACGGACAAGGTCCGTGGGAGGCCTGTCGAGATCGTGCCACCCCTCGAACGTCGCTTTCGCGCACGAGAGCATGCGCTTCTTAGGCTGCGTCTCCTTGGGGCCCGAAAACCAAACCGAGGGGGAGTGGACGACGTGTTCGTAAAAACCGGACACGGATTCCCTCAGCTTGTTGGAGGTGACGATGCCGTAACCCTTGTGGTTGAACAGCGTTCGTGCCGGCGACCCCTCCGTGAAGAACAACGCCGTCGTCCAAGCGCGTTTCGCTTCGTACCCCTCCGACACCATTCGCCGTACGGCGCCGACGACGGTGTCACAAAAAATTGGGTCCATAATTCGATGGTCTAGACCGAAAGGTGCTTCTCCACTAAAATCAATGGATAGGCTGGAAAACACAGAACCGCTAATATATAGTTTCTCTTCCAGTATGACTAATTCTACAGAACAACTCGCGACTCTCATTGAGGAAACGATACTTGCCGACCGGAACACGCTGACAAGAACGGTGTCGTACGCGATCGAACACTCCATGAGCGCACTGCACACCGCCAACATGAACGCACACTCTTCTGCTGCAACACACCTACGTCTCGTTTTCGATTGGTTCGTCGCGCTGGTGTGTGCTTTCCGGTCGGTTCCCTCCGGAGTTTTCCGCCTCTTGGGGGACGGTGTGTGGATCTCAAAACACGTCGTGATCAGCCTTAGTGTCATGGCTGACATGAGACCCGACCTCGTCGCGGAGTTCAGGGACCACCACACCGACGGGGTGAAGTACACGTGCAGTCCGAACACGACCCGTCTGTTCCGTGAAATACACTTCGAGGGTGAACTTTTGCGCCAGGTGATGACAAGTAACCACACGTTTGGGGACCTAGGTCCATTCACGTCAAGAAAAACCTTCATGGAGTACGCGTTCATACACGCCAGACGCGTAGGAACACACCTCGGTAGCATGGAGCTCATGTGCGCGAGTACGTTTCGCTCATGGACCATGGATATCGATCTTGACGTCCCTCCGTGGCGGAGGAAGTGGAAAGTGTACGAGAAGCTGAACCCCCAAACAGTCACCTTCCGGGGCCAGCGCGCCGTCGCCTCGACATTTCTTGACATTGAAGGAGCAGAACCCTCCTTCAGGGGAAGGTGGGTATTGGGAGCGGGGGGTGACGCTTCGGTGAGGAGCCAACTTGTCAACGACACGTTCGACCGCGGAGGGTCGCCATGGACACCGTGGACTTCGTTTCTAGTTCCGTGGATATCCCCATCGTTCGTCGAATCGGCGCTCGCTTCCGGAGGAAACGGCAGCTCAGACTCGCCCCAAAAAAAACGAGTTCGTGCGTTTCTCCAACTCGCTGCAGTGCTGGACGCGTCCCCCGAGGCCTACGATCTCAGCATGGAGGCGTGGCACTGTACCGCGACAAACAAACAGCTCAGTGAACGGTTGTGCCGTGTGTTCCCACACATGACTCACGTGGTCGATAAACTTGCACGCTACACCGAACGCTTCTGTCCACCGGACGTGTTGTGTGACACCATCGTCAACGCAGCCGAGAGCCACGTGAAATCTGACGGTAGGGAGACGTTTCACGACCCGGAGAAGATGTGCGCGCTACGAGAAAACCCACCCCCCGACGTCAGTAACGTTGTCCGGACGCTCAGAGACGAGGGGTGTTTCGAAACCGCTGATGCTGTCGAGGCGTACGCAACGGCCGCACGGGGTCCGTGTGAGGTGTTCGCGTACGGACCGGAAGCCGACGTCACATGGATAGACTTGTGGTACTCGAAAGAACATGTGTGGCCGGATGTTTTCGGTGCGCACGACGTTCCTGTCGTTGCACGCGGTGCGCGCCAACATTTCATCATTGTTGCGCGGGAGAGGGGGGCCCCACCAACGCGCGCTCACCCGTTATCGGCACTGATGACCTCCGGGTGGAAAACACACCCAATGTGGTGTCCGAGACCGGATCTTCTGGTGGCGTGCGTATAGAGTCTCTAGTTAGTGTTGGAGGCGTACCATAGATATAAAAACTAATAATTTGATCCTAGGTCCGTCGCTTCCTCGTACTTCTTATCCATGAATCTGTGCACATAGTTCACTAACCATTCCGAATATCTGACGACCTCGTCGGTCATCACCCGTTCTTCAGTCAAAGCCCTCGTAATGTAGGCGGAAGTGCCGGTTTTCGCCCACTTCAACATCTCGACCGAGTTCATGAAGTCCGTCACACTGAACGGCAGCCGTAGCCCGGCGTGAGTCGTCAACCCCGCGCACGGCAGGGTGGAGGCGACCACGGCGGCACGACATGTAGTCGAGACGAGCGAGAGTAGCCCGCGGTCTGTCGCGTCGAGCTGTGACAGCACGTGCGCCTCGAACACCTCACCGTGACTCTCGAGCAGATGCAGGAAGGGGCAGCTGCATTCCATTTTTTGGCTTCCAAAGAATTTTGTTTTTTTACAGGTGTTGTGAATAGTGAAAAAGCGGTTCGATAAAAACCGAGAAAAGTTTTGACCTTCGAGCCCGGACACCAACTTGGTCGAAAAAAAATGGGTATAGATAAATACATTTTTTTATTTTATATCTAGTGATGCTTGCGCTGCAGTATAGATCGAAAAAATGTTCAATATCTATACCTATTTTTTTTCAGTTTTATAATTCTCACGGTCGCGTGGATGTCTCGAAAAAAATAGGTATAGATATTGGACATTTTTTCGATCTATACGTATCGAGGACAGACGCCTCCAACCTACCCCTCTCGTGGAACAGAAAATTAATTAAAATATGTACATCACGGTTTCTTTCTCTTTCGCTTTTCGGAAGTTAGCATGTTTCGCACATACTCCAGTTCAGCGTTCTCGCACTCTACTGAATGTTTGGCTTGTAAGTCTGCAATCACATGTGCGAGAATGTCAGGCATGTGTTGCAATTGCTCCTTATACATGGAGATCCGCTTCTCATGTGCGCGTTGAATTTCTTCTTTTTTGTCGTTCTTTGCACGTAAAAGCTTACCACCAAGCTGGTACGACTTGAAATTTTCAACTATTTTTTCAAAGCCGCCAACGTGGGTGCAGGTACACGGTAACATCGAATGTTCAGTTATGACAACGATGGCTTTTCGACTCCAAAGACCACACAGTTCGGGGCCGTCAACAATATCATGAATCTCCCCCGACACGCTTTCTGCGTCGACGAAGAGCCACAATAAAGTCGCGATGCGAGCCGGATTGTCGCGAAACTCAGTGTCAACTCGGACGTAAGTTTTTTCTTCAGTATTCACGATCCAGAAATCGGCTTCGGGAAGTTTAACTTTTTCCGGTAACAGTGTGACCAGACCAATCTTTTCCGCACACAGAGGGTCGTTGCCGGCAAAGAGATCTTTGAGCGGAGTAGTGAGACCGAGTTCGATCAAACTCGTAAGCTTGAAGTCGTGGAGCGTGTCTGTGTCTGCGATGAGGATTTTGCAAACATCATCTTTCCAGTGTTGCAGTATGTGATAAAAAACCTTAAGAGTATCCCGTTCAAGAAGAAACTCGAACAGTTTCAAACCAGCGCCGTAACGCGATGGATCAAGAGTCTCCCCGCGCGAGAGGTTCGCGATAGTCCAGTACTGTCCCATCAAAATCGTTGAATGTGGTGAGTGCGACTTGGATTGTCGAATTTGTTCGATTATTCCGAGTGTTTTTTTGTTTTTGAGTGTGAGAAGTGAACAAAAAAAGTTTCTCATCTCCGACTTTTGTCATTTTTCGGTGAAATAATAACAGGGGGGCGAGCTTTTGTTTTTTCATTCACACGTCGCGCACCTCACCTCAACCCTAAAAATGGTCAAAAATTCTTCTTCCGATTCCGATTCAGCGCGTTCGACGCCCACGGCGCTCTCGATCGTCGAGGATCTGCGAACCGTCGTTCGCGAGAACAAGAAGAAGATGGATCGTAAGATCCAGAACGTTCGCGCGATTCTCGACGCGCTCCAGGAGCAGAAGAACGCGTTCACGATACGCATCGAGGCGCTCACATCGAAGGTCGAGTCGCTCGTCTCGGACGTCGTCGTGGACGAACGCGCGCGGGACGACGCGATTCGTGACGCGCCGATTTTCGTCGGTGACGACAAAGAACTGTCGCGCGAGGGTCGCGTGGCGCTCGCTTTTCTGGACTCGAAATTCGACGAGACGTGCGCGGCACGCGATCTCGACATCGACTCCGAGGGTCTTCGTGATATTAGCCGTCTGAGAGAAAACGGTGGCCTGACGGACGAGCGCGAACGACTCGAGCAGATCGATCACGCGTTCGAGAATCTCAGTAAAGCGCTCTACGACCTCCAAGCGGGATGGATCTCCGTTACCCTCGAACAACATTTCGCCGAGGAGATCGACGAGGCCACACATGACGAGCGCGTGATCGACGTCCGTGACTGCGCCCGTGATTTCTTGCGCAACGCCGATGCCCCCACGGTCGCCGACGTCCTCAGGCTCGACACGCACGACAAGACGCGCCAGTTCGCCGAATACTTAGCCACGGACGACGACGGCGAACTGGTGTTCTGATTGAGACCTAGTAACAAACAAGGATAGATATCTGTGTTATTTCATTCATCTTGGCTTCTTCGCGTTCGCTAAACCACGAAACGAAAAAAATACGGAAGCGTCTAACGACCGTACGGCACGAACGAAGCCCGCGCAAACTCTTTTTTTTTCATAAGGCTGTAATCCCTAAACCGACGATTCAGAGCCACCCCCCTCGCTCCTTAGGGTTAGCTCGGTAGTTGCGCCCATCGATGGGGGTTGCGGTTCCGCCACTATTGCTTTAACCTCCCCGTGAGATGTTCGGCTGCCCTGACAGGGGGGTGTCAGGTACGGCCATTGCTCCTTGTCACCTAACAACAAGTCACCGTCCACCATTTGGAGAACAAAACCCACCCGTTTTTTTTTCTTTTATAAGAGGGGGGGGAAATGTGATGGGAACAAGAACTTTTTTAGACTTTTTATGAAAAAATATTTTTTGGGATCCGTCCCATCACCACATTCTTCGTAAGAAAAAATTTGCGCATGCGTTCGTTTTGGATCCCCTCGTAGTGCCTGCGGAAACGCTGATCGGTCTGTTCCTGCGTCTCATGGACAGACTTGGTGAGATAGGAGTTTTTATGCCCGAAATGTTTTTGGTTGCAGAGGCGAACGTGCGTGTGGCAGGACCCGCTGTCGGTGGCGGCAAAGACCTCGTCAAGGCAGACCCCACAAAAGTACTTTCCACACCCCTCGTAGTCGCAATGAATCGCCATGCACTCGGTGAAGTCGGGCATCAGATTTCCACAGCAGGGTCTCTTTAGGTCGATCTGGAACTGGATATCCTGAGCCGTGATCTCTGTTGTCGGGTCCTGCTGACGTCGCTCTTCTTCAGCCTGGCGCAGCGCGTTCGTCTCCACCTCGATCTCGTCCCGCACTACCCTCTCCACGCACTTCAATGCAACGGCCTCGACCACACCGCATCTCTGGAACGCCGTCTTGCAGAACCTCTTACAGCAGCCCGGTTCGACACACTTCGGCACCAACGTATGTTCCTTGACCGCGCTGCACATCTCCTCGGTGTGCTCGTCGCAGAGACCGTGTCCAACGGGACACCGCAAACCCAAAACCGAGTTCTTGTCGCAACCGTACCAGCGGCACGTCAACATGCCATCGACCAGGCGCACACTTTTCGCGACCTCTACAGCCAGTTGCCCATTCAACGCGTCGACTTCCGCGTTCTTTGCCGCGACTTCCCCCACCTTCGTGGAGAGTTGGGCGACCATCTCGCGGTGATCTTCCTCGACCCGAGCCTCCTTCTCCTCACACAACTTCCTCATTTGTCTGAAAAAATCACCCTCTCTCTCAACTGGACGCTGGTCGACACCAGAGTCCGTTTCGGGTTCAGAGTCACGGATGACCACCTCCTCCTCCACCCGCCGCCTTTTATGCACTGACCGGCTCTGCATCGGGGATGCCTGTTGCGCGCCGCGGATGAAAGTGAGAAAAAAAATTCTGCACCGACTCGAAGTTTCTGGGAAACTGGAAAAAAAATAGGTATAGATATTCGATTTTTTTTCGATCTATACTGCAGCACAAACTTCGTACATAATTGACGAAGGTGATAACAAATGTTTTGAGTGCCGAAGCTTCAACCTTACTTCTCAAGCGGCAGTCGAGAAAAAATAATATCGAATTTTTATGGGTATTTTGCCGAGGGGGTTTTTAACGGACTTTGAAAATTTTAAACCTCCACCCCTTCGCAGCAATTCACAATTGGGAACACTGTGCTACGCCCCCTTCAAACGTAGCGCTTTTAGGTGAGTGTTGAGGACATGAATACCGAACCCTGTGCTATCCGAGTTGACCAGCAGACCCAGGGGGATAGAGATAATGCACGCGCGGCCCGAGAAGCCCGAGCAGTCCGAAACACCACAGCGGCTCGGGCAAAACCTTCTTCATACCCAGCAACGAAGCTCGCTACGCTACCGAAGCAAGACGTCGCCTCCTCTGAGAAAGAGAATGTGGACCACACCTCGCTGTTGGGACATTGCTGTTGGGTTGTCGCGCAGTGGGGTTTTCCAGACGAGGACGAGTCGTTGGTATTTGACGTCTCTATTCCTTCCTTCTTAAGGAAGCAACCTTTCACCAGCCGCCAAAGTGACGGCATAAACAACAACGTTACCCTCGTCGTGAGGGAAGGGGCGGAGTCGCGTATTGTGGTGCAAGAGGGGCCTCTTCTGCACCGTACCATCGTCGTTGGGTCAAAGCTCGAGCTTCTGGAAGAAAGCTTCGACGTAAGGCCCTGAACCAAACATTTTTTTTCAATTCAAAACTCTAATGTGGATACGGTATAAACCTTTTCAAAGGCACTTTTGACTCGCAACCCTACATCGTGTGCGATACGAAGGTTGCCCTTCAACAATATCTGCAGAAGAACGCGAACGGTGGAAAAAAGGTATCGTTTACAGTTGTAGCCCAGTTCTATGATAGTAGTGCTGGATGTACGACGACGACTCTCGCCCCGGATATGAAAACCGGCAGAAATAAGTTGAACGTGATTTTGGTGGAGGAAGCGTTCTACGGCACGCTGCAAAACGTCACCTTGCCGGAGTGAAGAACTTTTTTTATGCCGCGTGTGAAATGTGGTTCGGGATGGAGAAAACTCTCGTAAATATTTTTCATTCGTGTGGGAGCACGGTCTCATCTATGAACTCTAGTAAGAACGACTGCTCTTCGTTGTTCAGGTGAATATCATCAATGTGAAGTCCAAAGCGTTCGTTAAACTCTTTTCCAGCAATAGGTTCCGCTTCCGCAGGCGCGACGTTGGTCTTCTGTGTGACCACAGCAACCAATATTTTCTTGAGACCTTCCAAAAGAAATTCCTCCGTGTCGTCGTCGGTGTAGGTGACATGGAAGATGGGGGCGAGAGTACCATCATCAAGCTCAGTTAGTTCGTATCGGTCAACCGTTCCCCTGAAGACTCCGATCTTGAACTTTTTTTCTACAATTGCGCCAATGTATTCGTAACTCATTCTGTGAAGAGGCGAAGAGGTGGTGTTAGAAAAAGCTCTGTCCGAAATTTTTTTGGACACATTTTTTCTGTATGTTTGAGTGTAAACACGTGAACATTTTGGAAAAAAACACGTGGTCGAACACGTGTTTGAACAACACACGTGTTTTTATGAATTCCGGTAGAAAACGGTTGGGAAACACCAATGGAAGTCGTGACCACAGTGATGTTTCCAAGCCGAAGTTTGAAGATCTT
>Ga0209502_10004485_pt1 | contig 10457 bp, 9 predicted proteins | sample ArcticOcean_MG_C_10_FD_187442 | JGI IMG/M metagenome (GOLD analysis project Ga0209502, IMG submission 187442) | Marine microbial communities from western Arctic Ocean - ArcticOcean_MG_CB11_90 (SPAdes) (version 2) | ecosystem: Environmental > Aquatic > Marine > Oceanic | place: Arctic Ocean...
GTGCATCGCGGAGGGCATGCACGTTGTCATGACTGATATTGAAGAACCCGTACTAAAAGCGGTTGCAGCGGAACTGCAGGCCACTACGAACAATAAAATCCTACCGATTACTGCTGATGTCGCGATTGAAGCAGAGCTTCAAAACGTATTGAACGAGGCAGTGTCGAATTTGGGCGGAGTACATCTGCTCTGCAACAATGCAGGGGTTGGTGGGAGAGGTAATGCCTGGACCGCCACGGGGAAGGATTGGGAATGGGTGCTCGGCGTCAACCTGATGAGTGTTATCGTCGGACTCAGGCTGTTTGTTCCGCAGATGATCATTCAGGATGAGCCCTGCCATATCGTAAATACCGCCTCAGTTGCAGGTTTAATGGGTGCCGCAGGCGACGCGCTTTATTCCGTTACCAAGCATGGTGTAGTCGCGCTGACGGAAAATTTGTTTCGGGACCTTCGCAGTGAGGGTACTCAGATTGGATGTTCGGTTCTCTGCCCCGGATTCGTTAACACCAACATTATAGACAGTGCTAGAAACCGCCCGCGCCATCTTCAAGATGATACGCAAGATGAGATTCCTTCAGGCGAGGTTGAGGAGCAGATGGCCATGTTCCGTGAAGTCTTGAAACAGGGTATGCAACCATCAGAGATCGCCAATGCCGTTTTCGAAGGTATTAGGAAAGATCAGCTGTACATCCTGCCGCACAGCGGTTTCGCGGAAAGGATCGAACAGCGTGCGCGTAACATCACCCATGGCATCAACCCAGAGGTGCTCGACGTGGTGACTTTGTTGCAGCCAAACGATTGATCAAAAGAGGTGTGCCTTCGGTGGGATAATCTCTTAGAAAGTATCCGATTGTAGTCAAGCGGCGTTGTCGACTTGATGGCGGACGCTCAACAGGGCCTAAAATACTGGCGGGCGAAGCCCGAATCGCAGCAACTCAACTGAAGCGCGGCAGATAGGCGAGCGGACGTGCGCGTCGTGAAAAAGAGACGCTTACTACAAGGAAATATGGCTGGTGATGGCCCAGCCTAAAGAGGCTGGGTTAATTGAGGATTAAGCCGACGTACAAGACATACCATAGGGGTTTTTCTTGTCTGTCTTGATTCGACGCCGTGAGGGCCTCAGGTGGTTCGAGAGCGTCGTAAGCTTAAGCTTCTGGGCACCACGAAACAGAGGGTAAACCGGGGACAATTCCCGAACCCGTATGGCGTTAGGATGTTGTCTTTGACAGTACCTAGGATGCTCGACTGCTGAAGTGTATGACGGTCGTTGGCGAGTTTACCCGCCAGGGCTTTGAGATAACGGTTGGCCGCAGTCTGACCGCTGGTGACGTCAATCGATGTTCTCGAGAATCTCTTCATCGAGCATCTCTTCATCGAGCATCTCTTCCTCGAGCATGGTCGCCCAGCGTGCCTGCGCAGCGACACCGGACCCGAAATGGTTTCGTCAGCAGTACAAAAATCGCTGAAGGACAAACAGGTGGATACCCATGACACCGATCCAGGCAGCCCGAGGCAGAACGGTTACTGCGAAAGCTTCTGGCAAGCCTGAGATGTTTCGCACGACGTGTTTGGATCGTTGGCTGTTTAGTTCAATAACGGAAGCTCGAGTGGTGATCAATCACTGGCTGGAGCAATCACTGGCTGGCGGAATACAACACGATCAGGCCGCATGGCTCGCTGGGTGGCATGAACTCAAAGTACTTTTTACAGCGCTGTATGTAAGGAAATATCAGTCAACAACCGGAAACCCTAACAGTGTAAGTGGACCAAAGATCTCGGGCTTGCCAGAGCGGTTGTTTAAGTCTTAAATATATTGGGTGCCAATACGGGAAACTATGAGATTTTAAAGTAACATACATTCGTAAGCTATTGTTTTGTATTGGATATTCAAAGTAAGTTGACGCAGAGCTTTTCAGACAGCCCCTGTGAACACGTCGAAACAATAGAGCGTCTCTCAGAAGTATCTAGAAAGGTTCATCATTGACCCTGCTGGTCTAATTTAGGGTATAACGCGAACGATATCATCTAATGCTCGTCATCAAAGGTTGCAAGGCGTTCCCAACGTTAACGCCACGTTCTGGTAAGTGAACGAGGGCATCAAAGAGGGCATCAAAGAGAGCATCAAAGAGGGAACGCTCATGCTAATCTTTCGCTTCGAAGTGACGGCGACGATTCATAAACTGCGCGTTAGAACCGCTCGATTGGTTGTCAACTCACCGTCAAGGTTTACCTTATTTTCGAATATCATTGAATTATCATCTATGGAACTCATCGTCCACGTCATCTCGGTTACAAAACTATGATGATCCGCATGCAGATTGTTCTTATTTGTGTCTAGACTAACACTCATCGCTGTGTCAGTTATTTCGCTGACTTTGAATACGGGTTCTGTCCCAAGCGCGCAATAATGCTTGATGACCAGATCGCCGTCTTGATCGCTATATGTGGTCAGCATATCAACACCATCCTCAACAATAGTCTCTGTAATGGTGTTCCCGCCAGAAGTTAATTTCCATTCGTAAGAAACGTCGAAGACATCGCCATTCAGCGACTGGGTCATTTGGCCTTCCCATTTACCCAGTTTCTTTTTAACAGCTTCAAAAGCGGGGCTTGTGCTTGGAACCGCCATAACAGCATCACCAATAGTGGTTTTCTCATTTTCCGAACTGCCGGTCGCCACGCTAAAATAAAAAGTCATTCAGGTGGCAGTTAAAATTCTCAATACGGTCATTTTAGTTTCTCCTCGTTAGCTGTTTTTGTAGTGTTAGCTCTATCTGAGAGAACGGCTGATGACACACCTTTTTCCTATGGTCGGCCAGGTTTGTATGGATATGGTTTTGCTATGTAACACCTCTTACCTGGATCAAAAACACCCAGGTCGTTTAGGAGTCACTTTCTGTAAAGTGGGGGTGGTAGTGGGGTGCTGCTGGGCCTAAAGTGCTAGCCTATTTGCAGCATTATTGTCTTTGTCATTCAGCATGTTTGTCTCACCTTTTGTTGGCGTCCCCACCGCAGTGGGCTATGACGAAGGCGACCATCTCGTTGATCGCAAGAACGGCCTCAGGGGCCTCTGCACCGTCATCTTCAAAGCGCACCGACTCTTGCGGGAAGTTTTCAGGATAGTGCATGCGCCAAGGGCCGTTCAAGATCCAAATGTGCTCTGCGTCGTGGTATTCGGTAAACTTTACCGCCACGCCTACGGCGCGCGCAGAGGCCGCTAGGCGTGTGCTATCGTCGTGGCAAACGTCTCGTCCCGCAGCCTGAATGAGCAGAGGCGGCAGGCCCGTTAGATCGCGGTAGACAGGCGAGTGACGCGGGTCCATAGGGTCGACATCTCCGCTCGAAAGTAGAACTTTGCACAGCCCCTCAACCACCTCGCGTCTGATGTCGAATCCATTTTTTATAGGGTCGTCCAGCGAAGGTGTGTTCATCGCAAGGTCCGACCAGACGGAGTTCAACATGCCGCAACCGGGTATTGGAATACCCATGTCGCGAGCGTCAGCACATAACGATACGGTAAGCGCTCCGCCCGCGGAGTCGCCCGCTACGGCTACGTAGTTTGGCTGATATCCGCCCGGACCGATGAGATGCTGATAGACCGCCAGAACGTCTTCGTGTGCTGCAGGAAACGGGAATCGTGGTGCGAGTCGATAATCTGGCGTGACGATTCGGCAGCCTAACCCCTGCGCTAACCTGGCTGTGCCGCGCCGCGCCCATGCGGCCAAGCCGTTGGAATAGCCTCCGCCGTGCAGGTAGAGCAGCACGAGATCGGTGTTGGTGACCCCGTCGGCGGGTTCTGTGATTTCTACAGGTATGCCGTTTAGCTCGTCCCTGGTATAAATCGCACCGGCCGGCTTAACAATCAGCTTGCCGAATAGGGGTTCTTGCTCGTCGATCTGTAGTTGTAGTTCTGGTGTCATGGCGTGGTTGCGTCCAAGTGATACTAAACCTTCGTTGTAGACCATCTCGAGTGCGCTGACAAGTGAATCCGCCAACCATCGTTTGACACTAGCGTGCGAAAATAGGGGCAGGTGAGAAAAAAATGCAGACAAAAATAAAAAATCTTTAAGGTATCTTGGATGGTTGAAAGAGAGAAAGTTGTTTTGTTCGCAATTAAGAGACACGCGGCAGAACACTCTTTCTGCGAAGTGGGAGTATGGGGCGGCGGGGTGCTGTTGTGCCGGAATAGCCGGATCGAAGCTCAAAGCAGCACGACTAAAATGCCGAAGTTTTAAACCAATGGTATGGTAAGGCCATGAAAAAACTAGTCACTTTTTCCTTTTCCTTTTCCTTTTCTACCATCGCCCGTTGGCCCGCTCCAGCACCACGTTTTGCGCGCGCCGCGCTACAATTAGCCCCTCCAGACATCTCGACAGCTCAACATACGAACGAAGTTAGGGTGTTCACTGAAGAGATCATACCGTTAAAAGCAGCGGTGCCATTTGGTAAGTGGTCGAACCTACGGGTAGTTAACTTCCGCAGCCTGACAATCGTTTTGTGGTTCGCGCTTACGCTGTGCTCGTCACACACCCAAGCAGAACAATATAAACCTATTGGTATTCTGACTGCCCTGGATATCGAGCTCGCCTTTTTGATGGCTAAAGCAGAAAAAATTCAAACATACACTATCGGTGGCGTGGATTATCATCACGCTCGACTTAATTCAGTCGAGGTGGTTCTTGCTCGAGCCGGGGCCTATGGAATGCTGCCAAGCGCGACAACCAGTATTTTAATTCATGAATTTGGTGTCGGCCGAATCATCTTTACTGGTATTGCTGGTGGAGTTGCTGGTGGAGTTGCTGATGACACGCAGGTGCTGGATGTGGTTATTTCAACACACTTTATTATTAACGATTGCGGTACGCAGGGAAATGATGGGTTTGTCTGGAAGCCCGACTGCGGCGTTAACGACGACGGAAGTATTCCAGCAGACTCGAAACTGCGAAGAGTGGCAAGTTCGGCGGCTAAACAAGCGCAGAGCGGCATAAGGTCTTGAAGAGTTGTTTTGCGTTCGCCCTCAACAATCACGATACATGATTCTGGGTCAATCATGTGGTCTACACTTCTTATCATATAATGTGTGGTTTTAAGCTCGATGTGGGCACTCAAGACAACCAAGTGCCACGCAGCTGGACGAGACCATTAGCAATGAAAAAAGCACCTCTTGAGAAAACAACGAGATTCAAAATTGGATTCTTAACTATGGCGATCGCCGGTTTTTTTTCCTTAGTTTGGTTGGCGGAGGAAAATATACCGGGGAACGTTGTTGAGTCAGTCTTGTGGCTAGCGTTAGTTCTTTTGCCATTGCTCTATTTTTTACACTTAAAAATAAGGCTTAATCTTTTTTTCGGTTTCATGGTGCTTGGGATTCCGCTGGGCATCTCTTTATCTATCGTTGATATAGTAAATCTTATGCAAAACGCCGACGACACTGATGCAGTTACTTTAGGTGTCGCTACTGCGTTATGGCTCGCTTTTTTTGGTGGGTTCGTCTCAGCCATCGGATATTTTGGCTACTCTTGGGGTGAGCCCGTAAAGCAAAGGGAGTTAAGAATGATTGATTGCTTAATTGTTTCAGCAATCATGGTAGTCGTGCCAGCAACAAGACACAGTGACTTTGCTGCTTTTATGGATGCGACGTCATTAGGGATTTTTTGCTCGGTCTTTGCGATGGGTATTGGTTTAACAAAATTTAAAGAAATGCCAGTACTCTCCGCATTGCCTAATATTTTTGTTTGTGTGGCACTTTTAGGCGCAGCCCTCTCAACGATCGGTTTTGTATCCGCAAGCTTGGCATCGGATATACAAATGGCAGGTCCCAATATGGCCGTAGGACTCCTAACAATGCTTTATGGTGTGAATGCCTACCTACTGTCTTTGGTGCTAACCCTGACGACCGACGACTTCACTGAAAATCTCAATTTGACCACAAAGAATTGGCATCTAGTTGAAGGCTTTATGTTTCTTTTCTTTATGACGCTAGGCCCACAAACATTGTTTGAATTGCTTCAAAATAGCGTAAGCGGCTAATGATCTGTACCTAGTCACTCTGGCACTTGGTCCTGACCCCTAAAATTGTGCCCTAGGCCCACAAACATTGTTTGAATTGCTTCAAAATAGCGTAATCGGTTAATGACCTGTACCTAGTCACTCTGGCACTTGGTCCTGACCCCTAAAATTCGAAATGGTTCTGGCACTTGGTCCTGACCCCTAAAATTCCTTGGTCCTGACCCCTAAAATTCTCAAGTCCGTTGCGTGAAGCTAGGCGGCATCGCTTGAGCGTCATAATAGTTTTCGATGTCCAGCATTCGTTCTGCGTGGCTCAAGCCAATGGTGTCAAGCGATTCAATTAATTCTGCTGTCCAATCCTCGCGGCCATACTTTCGCATGAGACTGCTTTCCCCCAGAGCCTTTGCCAGCCGTTTTTTCCTCAAAGCGACGTGACTGTCCCTGTCTATATTCGGGTGGTCGACATCCGCCTTGCGCCGCCATTGGATACGTGGGGTGGTCACACCTTCAAGAATATATCTAAACGGATAACGTTCTATGCCGTTAAGGATCTTCAGCCGGCTGGGTAGGCTATGAGCAAATTCAACCAAATCAACATCTGCCATGGGGTAGCGGTACTCATAGCGCCATTGTCGTGCGTTAAGCTCCTCTTTGGTCATGCGGTTGGTCAGAGCGATTTCGAATAATTCTCTGATTTCATGTTGTTGTACCGTCGCGCGGTTATAGTTTTGTAAAAAGTGCTTGAGCTTGTGATCCAAGTCATAACGCGATCGCCATTTCGGGTGGAGAAAATGATTTTTGGCCCGAAATAACATTGCGGCGTGTAATCCGTTCCGTTTGTCCAGGATAAATCGGAGTGGCGCGGGTATTAACCGACGGACGATCAAGCCTGCCAGAGTTCTCACGGGGCGGCCTCCACGACCGCGGTTGTGTTTATCGATGAGCAAACGGTAAAGGCGGCGGAGTTGTCCGGCGTTGAGCAATTCGTTTGCATATTCATCGCCTGGACAGGTGACGCAGTGGTCTCCGCCCCATCCTGAAAGCATGACCCGAATGTGCCGATCCTTGACCGGCGCCTTTCTCGAGGCTTGGGACCCTTGGGTTAAAACCCCGCCAAGTACTCGATATTCTGCGTGTTGCTTGGTCGCCTCGTTGAAGACCTGTTCTTCAGCCACCCACACAGGTTTGAGGTTTTGATGCATCGCCAGCATGGCTTCGATGTCGGCGTAGGTGTCTTCCCAAATGGGGCGATTTTCATCATTGAGTGCTGCGCATTGATAGGAGAAAGTGTGAATGGGCGCAGGGCTGATGTGACGGGCCGCAAAACCCGCTATGCCATTTGAATCTATGCCTTCGCTCAATTCGGCACCAAGGGGGTACGTACTGTCGAGGCGCCTGATGACCGCTTTTTCAAAGCGGGCTTCAAGCTCGGCAAGGTGCTCTTTGTCTGTGAAGTGTTGCCAGTCGTTTTTTGCTGCTAGCTGCCAGTACTGGGTGAGCCTAGTGCCGTGTTGATCGATTTCTAAGGTATGAGCAGGTGGCAGCACGCAGATGTCTGGATGTGGTGACCTAAAGTCGGTAGGTCCCAGTTGCCAAAGGTTGTCTACTAACCATCTCTCGTCGATTTGCTCCTCATCACACCAGTTTGAAGTGAAAAACGCATTGTGTTCGTTGCTGATCATTGCGCCTTGTGCATTTAGACCATAAAAAAGCACCTTCACCCCAAAGTGGTCGCGGGCGCAGAAAAACTTTTGTTGAGGCTCGTCCCAGATGATGAAGACAAAATCACCTCGCAGGTGTTGCGCGCACGACGCGCCCCATTTGATGTAACAGTGCAGAATGAGTTGGCTGTCGGTTTCGACACAAGGGTTGCTGGCCTTAAGGCCTAGTGCGTCGAGAAGGGCGCTGCGGTTGTCAATGCGGGCGTTACTGGTGATGGTCAGACCAAATTCGGAGGCATTAAAAAGGGTATCTTTCTGCGCATTAAGCGTGTTGTACAGCTGTGCTTTGGCCATGCCAACGGTGTGATCTAGAGAGGTGAATTGGCTGTGATTGTCGGGTGTCCAGTAGTCAGAAGCCTGTATCATCGCGCTCAGTGTTGCGCCAGTTTGCGCCGGATTGGCCAACCGACAGGCTTGGATTGTACTCATGTTAATAAGGCCTCTTGTGATGTGGGGGGAGTCTAAGCCGTGGGGGTTTTCAGGGAGATCAGCGTGCTCGGTTGGCCGTGTTCATTTAAGTAGCCAAAGCGCGCCATCACCTCACGATGATCGTCAATCACTTGGTTGATCTGCGCAGCGGTGAGGGTTTGTTGCCAGTCTCCTACGATGCCCTTTCGAAAAAAAGTGTCCGTGTTTGCTGCTTTTTCTCTAAATGGCGACAGCGCCTCTTGGGCCTGTAGATTTTCCATTTTGCAGTGTGCTAGCGCCGTAGAGATCGCCTGCTTGTCATTGGGTAATTCTAAAAAGGTCGCAATCTGGGTGAACGTCTCCATTGGCGACTGTTGCATATCTTCGTAGCGAACAAGGTGTTTGTTGATATCGGGTGCGTCCACCCAACTGGTGACATGTTCAGACCAGCTCAATAATTGCTGCCGCAACTGATTGAACAGCCGGCCAGATTTTGCGCAAAAGCTATAGGTACTGTCCGCCATATGTCCAATAGATTGATCAATACTGCTGCTGTTGTGATTTGCGAAAGAAATCGCGACATCGAGCGGGTTGCGAACAATACACAGAGCACCTTTGGTCGCTTCGACCGGGATTAGAGGCATGCCGTTGGGTAAAAAAGTGTAGGCATCATGAATTTTATGGTGGCCGGGTGCATCCAAGCGTTCAGATAACCAGCGGTAGGCTGTTGGTCGCAGCGCGTCGATTTCGTCGTGAGAAAGCTCATCGATGTCAAAGTCTAACGCGGCCTCCACCCATTCACGGCCGCTGGCAATAGCGCCGGTATGTAGCGCGTTGATGTCAACGGCTTCCGCTGTTTCATGGGTTAAATTGGCAATAAACGCGCGTGTCCAGGTATTACCTGACTTTGGATACGAGGCCAGCCAATAAATGTTGGGTCGGCTAGTCATGTTTTGCCGCTGTGAGGGGCGGGGTCATATCATCTTCGATCAATTCGACAAGCTCGTTGATTTTGAAACCGTTGTTTGGGCGTATGATCCGCGCCACGCGACTTTGGTTGGCCAGACTTGCGCACAGTGTTAAGTGTTGGGCGTTTAACCCCAGTCCCTCAAGGTAACCACCGCGATAACTTTGGTTTTTTAACGGCTGAAATTTGTTCATACCGGTTATCTCCTCCACCCTAAGGTCTGGTTGATTATGGGGGTTCAAAATATAAACCGCTTTGATGGGCAGGGGCTCGGAATAGAACTGCTCATGTAGAGGAAAAGCGAATTTGTCGACTTGCATACGGATGCGTTTTAAGGGTGACGTATCGATATCCAGTTTTTTGGCGGTGTCGCGCCATATTTTGAGCTGCGGGTAGCTGGGTTGAACGCGAACGTGATCATCGATGACCGATAAATCATCCGCCAGCACCTGATAGCCCCGCTTTACAAAAGCGGCGGCCAAGGTCGATTTGCCGGCCCCTGAAGCCCCTGCGACAATGACACAACCATGTCCGAAGCGAATGGCATTGCCATGAATCACCAACCGATTGCGTTGATACATGATGGCGCCCGTACACGAACCCAACAAAAAAAGCTGAACACTTTGCGGGTCCGCGTCAGGTTTGGGGTCTACGATAATCATGTTGCCGTCAGACACCTGGAATCTGGCGATGTCGGGTACATCAAGCCATAACTGGTTTGGTGCTGTCTGACAAAACGGCTTGGTGACGTGGGGTTGGTCGAGTCCCGTGTGGCTGACAGGACCTAAAACAATACGCACGTCTGGGTTTGTTGCTTCGGCAGTTTTTAGGGGCGTAAGCTCTAATTCACTGTGAAAATTGAGCCCAAAGGCGGTGTACAAATGCATAAAATCTGCTTCTAAGTTAATGCTGTTGGTTTAGTGGGTGCGCTGTTTCTAGGTTGAGTGACGCGTCTATAAATGACCAGCGCGGGCCGCATGAAATAATGTAAAAAGTATAAGCGGTGAGGAAGGTTGAATTTTCGGATATCAGCCACTGTAGGGTTGAACCTAATAAGCACGGCGCCAATGCACTCTCTCGTGTTTTGATACAGAAAGGGTTCAGTTATCAGGTGTTTTAGTTGGTTTTGAAGTGATCTTCGGTCTCTTGGATGATTCAGTCGCCGCAAACATTGCCTGACTGCAAATTGGCACAGGATATCTTGGTCGTAGTAAGCCATAACAACGTCCGGTAGATCCGTGTCAAACAGTATATTGGCCAGCACCCAGGAGGCGCTGAGCAGACGCATCGCCCCTTTCGCCCTCGCTACTCTAATCAGTCCCTGGCCAGAGGATTCTGTTTGTAAATTCAAA
>Ga0209502_10004486_pt1 | contig 10452 bp, 10 predicted proteins | sample ArcticOcean_MG_C_10_FD_187442 | JGI IMG/M metagenome (GOLD analysis project Ga0209502, IMG submission 187442) | Marine microbial communities from western Arctic Ocean - ArcticOcean_MG_CB11_90 (SPAdes) (version 2) | ecosystem: Environmental > Aquatic > Marine > Oceanic | place: Arctic Ocean...
CATTAGCTGTAATGTTGTTGAACCAGCAACAGGTGAAGGTTACGAACGCGATCCTCGCTCCATCGCCAACCGTGCGGAAACCTACCTAAAATCAACAGGCCTTGCTGATACCGCTTTTTTTGGTCCTGAAAATGAATTTTTTATCTTTGACGACGTACAGTGGACTAATGAGATGGGCAATTGCTCATTTCGTATCGACTCAGAAGAAGCTGACTGGAATACCGGTAAGTCGTATGAAGATGGCAACACAGGGCATCGTCCAAGGGTTAAAGGCGGTTACTTCCCTGTTCCCCCAGTTGATTCTTTACACGACATTCGTTCTGCCATGTGCCTTGCGCTGGAAGAGATGGGTCAAAAAGTTGAAGTGCATCACCACGAAGTGGCCACAGCGGGACAATGTGAAATTGGTGTTGAGTTTAATACGTTAGTGAAAAAAGCTGACGAAGTTCAGGCCTTCAAATATTGCGTTCATAATGTGGCGCATAGCTACGGAAAAACAGCCACTTTTATGCCTAAGCCACTGGTAGGTGATAATGGAAGCGGCATGCATGTACACATGTCTTTAGCGAAAGATGGCGTCAACCTGTTTGCAGGTGACGGCTATGGCGGATTATCAGAAATGGCATTATTTTATATTGGTGGCGTTATCAAACACGCAAAAGCCATCAACGCTTTTGCAAATCCGGCTACTAACAGCTATAAGCGTTTAGTACCAGGCTTCGAAGCCCCTGTTATGTTGGCTTATTCGGCTCGTAATCGTTCTGCATCGGTTCGAATTCCTTACGTAGGTAACCCCAAAGGTCGCAGAATTGAAGTTCGTTTTCCTGACTCTACCGCTAATCCTTACTTGGCTTTTAGCGCCTTGCTGATGGCTGGCCTAGACGGTATTAAGAATCGAATTCATCCCGGTGAAGCCATGGACAAAGATTTATACGACTTGCCACCAGAGGAAGAAGCACTCATACCACAAGTGGCTTTTTCACTGGATCAAGCGCTTGACGCTCTGGATCAAGATCGTGAATTTCTGAAAGCCGGCGGCGTATTCACGGATGACGTTATCGATGGCTATATCGCGCTCAAAAATGAAGAAGTTCAGCGCATGCGCTTGGCGACTCACCCAGTCGAGTTTGACCTTTATTACAGCTGTTAGTTTTTTCTAACGGGTATTAGCATCAATTTAAAGGCCTCCACAAGAGGCCTTTTTTATGCTCAGGCTACACCAGAGTGGCGGAATCCAACCATTTAAATCAATCATTTCTTACCAATTCGCACCAAAGTAGTGCAATATTGAATTATTATGAACTTTTCTCATTCTGATAAAACTGCAGGCAGAATAGTTGACACGCTCAACAGCAGCATTCTATGCCTAAATAAAGATTGGACTATCAGTTATGTCAATTTTGCAGCCGAAGAACTATTCTCTCGTAGCGCAACCAGCTTATATGGCAAAAATATAAACCAACTTTTCAGCCAGGTCGAGTTAAATACCATTACCGATAAACTAGATGCCTTCGGTGGCGATTCTTTTGCCGTGACTGAACATGATGCAAAAATCACTTTAGTGAACGGTACAACATTTTCTGCCGATTACAGTATTTACCCAATCGAAAGTACCGATAATACTGAACAAATTCTAATTGAAATCAAGCAGCTTGATTGGCAATCAAAAATTACTCGTGAAGAATTCACCAACCTCAAGAAACAAGCAAGCCTACAATTTGCACAAGGCATGGCTCACGAAATAAAAAATCCCCTCGGCGGTATACGAGGGGCGGCACAGCTTTTAGAACGTGAGTTAAACGAGCCTAAATTGCGCCAGTATACCGAGGTCATCATTAACGAAGTGGATCGACTAACGGCACTGATTAACAATATGCTAGGGCCCAATACCGAAATTGTAAAAAAATCTATTAATATCTTAGAAGTGCTCGAGCACATACGCCGATTAATGATGGCCGCTGAATCAAGTCGAATCCATATTAAAATAGACTATGACCCCAGTATTCCAGAACTCATGGGTGATAAACGTCAACTCATACAAGCGTTGCTCAACATTGTTCAAAACGCCGCACAATCGATTGATCATCAGGGTGTTATCATATTCAAAACCCGAATCGGTAGACGTTTTACAGTAGGACAGATCACCCATCCACTGGTTGTTCAGGTTGATATCTCAGATAATGGAAATGGCATCGCTGAAGAAATTAAGGACACCATTTTTCTACCCATGGTGACCAATAAAGCAGAAGGCAGTGGCTTAGGCTTACCCATCGCACAAGAAATAGTGTCGCGTCACGGCGGCATTATATTGTTCGAAACCTCGCCTCAGGGCACAACGTTCAGCGCTATATTGCCCTTATCACTTGGCACCAATGCACCATGACACTGGCATCTGAAAACACACACTCAGTTTGGATAATTGATGATGACCCGTCAATTCGATGGGTGCTAGAACGCGCGTTAACCAATGCGAAATTTTCAGTCACGCTCTTTGAAACGGCCTCCAGCGCACTCAGTCGTTACAAACGAGTACTCCCCAGCGAGAGGCCTCAGCTGATATTGACTGATATCCGCATGCCCGGCATCAGTGGCTTTGAACTACTCAAACAAATCAAGAACGTCGACTCAAAGCAACCCATTATTATTATGACCGCTTATTCTGATCTTGATACCACTCTGCAAGGTTATCAACAAGGTGCCTTTGAGTATTTACCTAAACCCTTCGATATTGATAAGGCCATCGAGTTAGTCACCAGAGGCTGTGAGTCACACAGACAAAGTGAGGTCAGCGATGTAACCGTCGCACCTGATAATGACATCATTGGAGACTCAACATCGATTAAAAACTTGTTTCGACAAATGGCAAAGATAACCAAAATCTCTAGCCACTGTCTCATCATTGGGGAACAAGGTACCGGTAAAACCCTTGTTGCGAATACCATTCATTCTGCCAACGTCAAAAAGGATGTGGCTTTAATTACAATCAATATATCTAGCACCACCCTTAGTAGCGATATCAACGAAGTTCTCAAACAACAACCCAATGCTACCGTATTACTCAAAAATATCGACACATTACCAACACCCGTACAGAGCTACTTAACTCAAACCCTGACGGACTATAAACAGAATAAATTGGCTTCAACCCTGCGCATTATTGCGACCACTTCGGTCAACCTGTTTGACCTCGTACAGCTCGGCAGATTTAACCAATCACTGTACCACCAACTCAATGAAATCAACCTAATCCTGCCACCCTTGCGCAACAGACGCGATGACATACCGGCACTCATTAACCATTATCTCAACCGCTTTGGTGTCGAATTGAATGAAGCAGCCAAACCAATCGCAGTTGATGCCATAGCCTTCCTTGAACAGTACGAATGGCCCGGCAATATTAACCAGCTAAAGAATATCTGCCGTAGCCTGAGTATTGCCTCTGAAGCGAGTATTAGTTTACAGGCTCTGCCCGCTGAATTGTTTCAAACACAACCGGTTGCACAAGCTTCATCCCGCGATAAGAATCTAAGCGAATGGGAATATCAGCTGGGCCTTTGGTCAATGCGGGCACTGGCTGCAGGTGATCCAAACATTATGTCAGACGCTCAATCTAAACTTGAAAAAAAACTTTTGCAATGTGCACTTCAAGTCACCAAAGGCCGTAAACATGAGGCTGCAAAACTATTGGGCTGGGGTAGGAATACACTCACAAGGAAGCTAAAAGAGCTTTATTAGGGCGGCGTCGAAATACAATTCATATAGGCTAATTCCAATGTTTTAGCCTGATACTTTTCCATGCATTCGCCGGGCGTTCCAACAAACTTCATCTCGCCATTATGCAAAATACCAAACTGGTCACAAATGTCTTCTGCATCAGCCAACAGGTGCGTACTATAAAAGATAGTCCGGTTCTTAGGCTTTTCGTCTCGTAATAACTGCTTGAAATTATAGCGTGCGCTGGGGTCTAAACCACTCAACGGTTCATCCAGAATGAGCAGGTCACGGTCCAACATGAAACAACTAATTAACCCCAGCTTTTGCACCATCCCCTTAGAATAACTAGCCACCTTTGACTCGAATCGATCCGCAGCAAAATCCAGTTTTTGCGCAAACAGCATCACTCGCTTTTTATCGAGCGGTATGTCATAGGTCGATGCAACAAACTGAAGGTACTGCCTGGCGCTAGCATCTTTTTTGGTATCAAATTTCTCCGGCAGAAAGGCCAGGCTTTCGCGACAACGAGGCTCTCGATTGATGTTATTAAAAATCGAAATCTGACTGCCTTGATTTGGCCGAATCAGATCGAGTGCGAGCTTGATCAAGGTCGACTTACCCGCGCCATTGATATCCACAATAGCAAAATAACTGCCCACAGGCACCGACAGATTCAGGTTTTCGAGGATCGTGCGTCCCGATACCCGGTAAGACAGGTTAGTAAATGATAATGCAGTGTTATTCATAGATTAAAAAAAGGCCTGCGACATACCGCAGGCCAGATAATAACAAGTTAATCAAACCAATATTTAGAATCGGAACACAGTGTCGTATAAGTCTAAATCTGTATATTCATCAACAGCATCTGCTGCTGTTGAACCGATATCGGCAACGTTAGAGGCACCTTCAGCGTCAACGATAGCCGGCGAAAAATTTGCAGATCGGATACGTCCTTCGTCTGGTTTACCATCATCTAGCCTAGATTCGAGTATTTTTACAACACTGCCCTCGAGTCGGCCGAATACGGTAACATGCCCCCCAATACCCAGTCCGCCTGAGTGAATACCAATTTTCCCAGCATAGGCATTTTGTTGCCTCTGAGAGTCTGTCGGGTCGCCAGACACAAGACCAGATGCTCTTAACATCATCCAAAACATTCCTGTTTCCAGCGCGTTTGTTGTTACCAACCAATGACCATCAATCGAGCCGTTCCCATCACCTACTGCTGAAAAACCATCAAAACGATCGTCTGCGGCATTATCATCACCGGGTAATTGCATGTAACGGTCTTGATATGAGAATACAGCGGCCGCTAAACCGGCGTTATCACTCTCGATCCGCTTTAATTTTGCATTGGTAATCATTTCTTGACCTTTCAGGACACCGCCGATGAGCAGTCCGACTATGACTAGCACGATTAGCAGCAGAATGATTACATTAAAAGCAGATACGAATAGCTTTTTAATTTTAAATTGGTCTTGGTAAAGATTAATTTTTTGCACTATCACGGCTTAATATCTCTTAGAGCTGCGCCATAGCCTTGAAAACAATGTGATTCCAAAGTTTCGCTTGAACCCGCTATCTCTGGATCGTTCACAGCAAGAAAATCCATTTCAAAATTAGTGGGCATCCTTAGATAAGTTGCAAACTTTTCAGTTGCCGGTATTTGTGGAAAGACCAGTAATTTTGATGCGGTACCGAGGCCATAGTAGCTTTCAAAATAATCCATGGAGCGCTGCATTTCTAGCAATAATGAGTCATAAGTCCATTCATCTTCTTCGGTTACCTGTTCTAAATGACTGGTACCTATTTTAAAGTCTCTCGAGACATATAAGTCCGTATCATGATAAATATTGAGATAACCTGAGGATTCGTTCAGCGATAAAACAGCTAACGTTTGGCCTGATGCCTGTTGAACATTTTTAAGGTTACCACCCACTAATCGTGGGACATCGATAGCGACCAAATTTAAACCGGTTGATTTAATACAGTCAACTTAAGCCGCCACTATCGAGTCTTGCGCAGTGACAACACTTAATTGAGGTCTATTATTTTTCTTAGAAATTGGCATCGGATAGAAATCAACGGCCGCAGAGCCAATTTCGTAACCAATCAAATCTTTAATTCGCCAGCACAAAGCTGCAAGGAGTTCAGCTTCTTCTACTTTAGGCTTTTCAACTTGATGAATATTAAAATCATCCGTCGATATTAAGCAAACACAGTCACATTTCTGAAATTGGTTGTCATTCACCCATTCTTTCAGGGCTAATGCTTGTGCCTCGTGACCTACTGCTGGCAACAACTCGCTACTAATTAATCGCCCTGATTGCTTGTCATTGATCTGAACCTGTACGGTTGCCACGCCTGAAGTGAGGAATTCAACCCCAATTTGTTTGTCATTTTTTGTTTTCGAGAATAGGCTCACTTAGGAGTCCTTTTAAGTTACTTGCCTAGAGTGTAGTTGTTCATTTTAAAACTGCTTGAGATACTTTTATTATTCTCGTTATTTTTTGAAGATACCTCTATAACCTATTGCCATTGTTAAATATATTAGCCTATAGTCACGTTTCAAAATGTCATTGTGATGAATATGTTCCACATTGTTCTCTTCGAACCAGAAATCCCCCCGAACACTGGCAATATTATCCGTCTTGCGGCAAATACTGGCTGCAGGCTTCACTTGATTGAACCGCTTGGTTTCGAGCTTAATGACAAACAGTTAAGAAGGGCTGGGCTTGACTATCATGAGTGGGCCGACATTATGCTGTATCCGTCGTACAACAATTTTTTAAACAATGCTGAGTTTAACCAATTATATGCCTTTACGACCAAGGCAAAGCGGCCCTATAGCGACGCTCGGTTTGAGCAGGGTGACGCACTTATGTTTGGACCAGAGTCAAGAGGATTGCCCGCAGACATCCTTGATTCACTGGGCAGTGGAGAAAAGCTGCTTATTCCTATGGCCGAAGACTCAAGGAGTTTGAACTTATCAAATACCGTTGCTATCGGTGTTTATGAAGCGTGGCGTCAGCTCGACTTCCATTAACACTGAGCAGCTTTGACTTATCGATTAAGCTCTGAACGTTGGGGCCGATCTTCCAACGCTTTGACCGCATCGCGAGGATCTTTATTATTATACAGAACATGATAAGTCTGCTCCATAATAGGTAGCTCTACCCGCATTTTTTGCGCTATCAAATAGATCGCCTTAGCTGCTCTCAAACCTTCAACCGTTTGTTTAACTTCAAACACGGCCTGTTCAACCGTTTTACCCTGCCCTATTGCCAAACCAAAACGACGATTCCGACTTTGGTCATCAGTACAGCTTAAAATTAAGTCTCCCAACCCGGCTAGCCCCATCAATGTTTCTTGCCTAGCACCGAGCTCTGCGCCAAGGCGCATTACTTCAGCGAGCCCTCTCGTTATTAACGCAGCTCGAGTATTCGCCCCAAAGCCTAGGCCGTCTGCCGTACCGACGGCGATCGCGAGAATGTTTTTGAGTGCTCCACCTAATTCGACACCTATAACATCATCCGACGTATAGCAACGAAAACGACTGCCGTGCAAAAGACTGGAGAAATATTTGGCTGTACTACCGTCATTACCTGCACAGGTAATAGCGGCAGGCAAACTCTTTGCCACTTCAGTCGCAAAGGTTGGACCTGATACGACGCCATAATTATGGCCAGGCAGTTCTTCCATAACAAGTTCGTGTAACAATTTACCACTGTCGATTTCGAAACCTTTGCTGGCCCAAAAAACGCTCATCGTAGGATCAATGAATGGCTTCAATAATTTGAGAAACGTCCGAAAGGCTTTGCTCGGTATAGCAATAAGAACCACATCAGCGTCTACCAAGCAGCCTGCAATAGAAGCGGTAGGTCGTATAGTGGAAGGTAGAAAAATGCCTGGCAAATAGGTTGAGTTTTCATTAGCGCTAATCATACTATCAATATGATCAGCCTGATGACCCCATAAATTAACTATCGAACCATTGCGCGCCAACTGCAATGCCAGTGCCGTGCCCCATGAGCCAGCACCAAACAAAGCAACTGTCGATTTTTTTTCCATTGTTTACAACGTGATCAATAATTTTTTAAACAACTACCAAACTAGGGCTAATGCTTAACAGCCTCTTCTGCACTTATCTGGTCTTCTTGGATCTGGTCACCCTGAGTCTGACCTTCTTGGGTCATGTCTTCTTGAATATTACCACCTTCAGTTAAAGACTCTGCGCCTTGTGCCGATTTGGCTTGTTGATCTTGTATATGCTTTTGATACAGGGCATCAAAATTAACGGGAGCCAGTAAAAGGGGGGGGAAACCACCTCGAGTTGTCATGTCTGAAACGGCTTCACGAGCATAAGGTAATAAAATATTCATGCATTGGCTACCAATCAAATAACTTAGATCCTGCTCGCTAAAGCCAGTGATTGCAAAAATCCCTGCTTGCTGCACTTCAATTAAGAAAGCTGTTTTATCGTCTTGTTTGACGGTTGCAGTAACAGTCAAAACTGCTTCATACATTTGTTCATTCAACCGAGTATGTGCGTTGTTAATATTAAGCTCTATCTTAGGATCCCATTGTTTAAAACTAAATACTGCAGGTGATGTTGGAGACTCGAAGGATACGTCTTTGACATAAATCTTCTGAATTGAAAAATGGGTCTGTATGGGGTCTTTCTCAGTCATTAGCTCTGGCTTCGTGTTTAAAAAACGCAACTATATCAGCACACCTGACTGAGTCATAGGCATGGGATTGTGATTCAGATTAAAAAAAATTTATAAGCAGGCAAAGCCAGTGACTTTTGCCAGCATAATCTACCAATTGACTTGGTTAATTAAGTTAGCACTGATTGACATCAACTACTTCTTGCCGATAGGCATATGCGCTTCTTGCCAAGACATTATGCCACCAGTTAAATTATACACGTTGCTAAAGCCATTTTTAGTTAAGGCACCACAAGCAATGCTCGAACGTGTGCCCGTCTTGCAATACACGACGACAGGCTTGTCTTTATGCTTTTCAAGTTCTGAAATACGCTCTTTCACTGAACCAACTGGAATTTGAATTGCTTTCGTTATTTTTCCATTGTCTGTTTCGCCAGGCTCACGGACATCTAGAAAAACCACATCATCGTTACTATTCATCAATTGAACGGCAGCACCAGGAGACAGTTTGGTAAATTTCTGTCCGAGATTCTTGGCTTCATTAAATATAATGATGGCTATTAAAGCAAAAAACGCAACAACTAGTAGTGCATTGTTGGTGGCAAATTCAGTTAATTGAGTGAACATAATTTCGACTAGTAAAGTGGGTTAATAACGTTGATTAGTAATTTTAATGACTCATTAGGTCAAAAGGGATTTGCTTAATCAGCAATCAATAGCGGGATAATATTGGAAGGTATCCGAATAAACAGAAATAAAACGCCAGTATTTTCTCAGAGCAATTATAACGCTATTCGATTTAATTGCGAGAAGCTTGTGCTGAAGTAATGGTTTGGCTGTGATTGTAGACTAAGTAAACTGTTTAAATAGGATATTGGCTGACATAGCAAAACAGACAATTACCACAATCGGTCGAATCAGTGCTGAGCCGCTTTCAAGTACCATTTTAGCCCCAAAGAAAGCGCCAATCAGTTGCCCCACTATCATCACTAAGCCCATCAACCAGAACACTTCGCCAAAAACCATAAAATACAGCAAGGCAGAAAAATTACTGGTGAAGTTTAAGACCTTTGCGTTTGCAGTTGCTTTCGACAAGCTATAGCCACAGAGCAGCACAAATGACAATGCCATGAAACTTCCCGTGCCCGGCCCTACGAACCCGTCATAAAAACCCAGTAATGGGCAGATCACGAGCGCAAAAGCAACCAAACTTAATTTTCGTTTACGCTCTACATCACCAATGCTTGGCGAAAACAAAAAATAAAGGCCAACTAAAATTAATAATATCGGCAAGTAAGCGAGTAAAATTCCAGCGTCTATTTGTAATACCAACCAACTACCAAACATCGAACCTATAAAGGTTGCTAATATTAACCACCTTATTTGTTTGAGGTTAACGGCGCCTTTCTGAATAAAATAAATCGCCGCGGTGAGAGTACCCGCACTACTTTGTAATTTATTGGTGGCCAAAGCCATCGCCGGTGGCATACCGACCAACAGCATGCTGGGAACTGTCAAAAGTCCACCGCCTCCGGCAATACTATCAACCCATCCTGCTATCATCGCCACAACAAACAGCAATAAGGCCGTCTCCGCACTAAATTCCATCTTTACAACTCATCATAATTTAAAGCGTTTAACTTCATCGTGTTAAGATGTAAGTTTTAGTTCGTTAATTTTAAAATTAATATACAATTATAGGGTCGTTGCGATTTGTGATCCATCGTTGATCTTATAATTTGCAGTCAATCACAAAAACTTTACTTGCCAGTAGGGAAGTATCCACTTCGCTACTGGCTTATTTGGCCTTTGCTTTACTCCGTCAAAGGTTTGAATTTCAGGCCTTATAATAAGTCAAAAAGGTTAACAGCAGATCAAACCAAGGTCGTCAATAAGAAAAATTGCTTGCACTCGAAATCACTTCGTAGCACATTCCATCCCGTCACAATATATCAATCCATTTTCTCAGGACAATTTAGTAGGTAAAGTAATGCAAAATAATCTTAAATTTTATATTAATGGCGAGTGGATAGACCCCGCAGTACCTGCTGTTATTGATGTTATAAAC
>Ga0209502_10004493_pt1 | contig 10440 bp, 10 predicted proteins | sample ArcticOcean_MG_C_10_FD_187442 | JGI IMG/M metagenome (GOLD analysis project Ga0209502, IMG submission 187442) | Marine microbial communities from western Arctic Ocean - ArcticOcean_MG_CB11_90 (SPAdes) (version 2) | ecosystem: Environmental > Aquatic > Marine > Oceanic | place: Arctic Ocean...
TATTATATCTTTTTGTACTGGGTAGCAAAACCCATCTTCTGAGCATCCTTGGTAGTATATCAACAACTCAGAAGAATTAGATATATCAGACTTATTTATAATTAAGGTAAGGTTTTTTTTTAAAATTTCAGTTTTTCCAAAGAATTCATCTTCAAATAATGATTGATGAGATTCAACGATTTCAAAAGGAATATTGTTGGTAATATCTTTTAGCTTAATACTATCAAGATACATATAGTAACCATCTTTAATGTTCCAGGATATGTAAATACCTTTAGATGCCTGCCCCTGACTTATAACAAAAACATCTTTTGCTAAAGGGACGCTTTCTTGTTCATCGAAAAGGACTGAAGCATGAGATGGCGTAATTAAACTGTATGATGTTAGGATTATTGATAAAATTTTCTTCATTGCTTTTAGAGAATAGTCTTAGAGGCTGCTAAAGGGAAGAATTTTTTTAATAACAGATTAAAGTGAGTGCAAATGTTTCGAATACTTTTATTAAATATATTTTTCTCTATGCCTGTATGGCTTCTGAAATTAATCTACTTAAAAAGAAGAACCCCGATTAGAGGCCGCCTTGTTGATTTTCAATCCTCGATAATTTTAGATGTAATGCCAAAGGCAGAATTACATAAAGTTTCTGACGGTTCAATACAAAGTGTTAGAGATTCAATCGCCAAGCAAAGATTAAAATATAGGCTTTCCCTAAAACCAAAGAATAAGGTTATAAAAAAAGATCACTTTATTACAGATAGAGAAAACCTTCTTCTAAGAGAATACATTCCTAAAAATATTGAGAAAAATAAGGCTGTATTATTTTTTCATGGTGGCGGGTATGTTCTTTCATCAGTCAAAACCCATGATGAAATGGTTTCTTTTTTCTCAGATAATTTGGGAGCTAAGGTTTTCTCCTTAGATTACAGTCTCGCTCCAGAAAATAAATACCCATCTGCATTGAATGAAGCACTATCGGCTTACGAGTGGCTTATTTCAAATGGCTATCGCCCAGAACAGATTAGCTTATGTGGAGATAGTGCGGGAGCACATCTTGCAGCCGCATTAACACATTACTTGATAGCAAATAATTACCCTAAACCTCAAAGCCAGCTTCTTATTTATCCAATGTGTGATCCATCATGCTCCTCTGAGTCATATACTTTATTTGAAGAAAATTATCTTTTAACTAAAAAAGCAATGATTTGGTTTTGGGATAAATTGATTAATTCAAAAGACAATATAGATGATGAATGCTTAAATTTAATGAAAGTTAATTTAGAAAAGAAGCTTCCAAAAACTATAATTGTTACAGCTGGGTTTGACCCCCTTAGTGACGAGGCTGAAAAATATGCATATTTATTGCATGAAAAAGGCAACAATGTGAAACAATTACATTACCCATCTATGTTCCATGGCTTTGCCTCAATGACTAGATTGAAATCAGCACAAATAGCTGTGGTAGATTTTTTAACAGAATACAAAAAAATATTATGAGTAAGATTTTAGAAATAAATAATTTAAGCATTAATTTTGCAACTAGAGATGGCTCTTTTACAGCTGTAAATAATATTAGCTTTGACATTGAGAAGAATCAAACAATGGCTCTCGTTGGGGAGTCTGGTTCTGGTAAATCGGTAACGGCTATGTCTATACTTCAACTTCTTCCTAGACCTCAAGCAACCTATTCACAGGAGTCCTCTATAAAATTCAATAATAAAGAAATAATTGATGCTGCAAAAGAAGATCTTCTTTCTATAAGAGGCAATATTGTTTCTATGATTTTTCAAGAACCAATGACTTCCTTGAACCCCTATCACCGAGTTGGCAATCAAATCACTGAATCAATCTTACTTCACTCTAATGTTTCAAAAAAAGAAGCCATAAAAGAAGCCATGGATCTCATGAGTCTTGTTGAAATAGATGATGTTAGTAGAAGGTTTTATTCTTATCCACATGAACTTTCAGGCGGACAAAGACAAAGAATAATGATAGCTATGGCGCTGGTCAATAAACCAGATCTGTTAATTGCAGATGAGCCTACAACAGCTCTAGATGTTACAATTCAGGCACAAATACTTGACCTAATGGGCAAGCTTAAGTCAGAGCTTGGCATGTCAATTTTATTTATTACTCATGATTTAGGTTTAGTCCAGGAATTTTCAGACCAAGTTTGTGTTATGAAAAATGGAGAAATTGTAGAGCAGGGTGATACAAATGAAGTTTTTAAAAACCCTTCCCATCCTTATACTAAAAAACTTCTTGATGCAGAACCCCAACCAAAACCAATCGAAGATATAAATAAGAATCCAGTAATTGAAATTAATAACCTTAATGTTTTTTACAACACACCATCAGCTAATCCATTTAAAAAAGAAAGCTTTCATGCTGTTAAAGATATTTCCTTAAATATATATAAAAATACTACAATAGGATTGGTAGGTGAATCTGGCTCTGGAAAATCTACACTTGGTAGGGCCATTGCTAGTTTAATACCTTATGAGGGAGATATATCTTATGAAGGTAAAAATCTTAAATCGAACTCCTCGAAAGAAGCAAAAGAGCTAAAAAAGCACGTTCAAATAGTATTTCAAGATCCTTATGGATCACTATCTCCTAGAATGACTATTGGTGAAATAGTTGGAGAAGGGCTAGGAGTGCACTTTAAGCTTTCAAGAAATGAAAGAGATCAGAAAATAGATAAAGTATTATCTGATGTTGGGATTGAGTCATCAGCAAAAAATAAATATCCACATGAGTTCTCTGGTGGACAGAGGCAGAGGGTTGCCATTGCTAGATCTCTGATTATGAATCCAGCATTTATGATCCTTGACGAGCCAACGTCTGCCCTTGATAGATCAATACAAATACAGGTTATAGACCTTCTTAAAGATATCCAGAATGAGTACGGCCTTACCTATTTATTTATAAGTCATGATTTAAAAGTTATTAGATCAATGTCAGACTTTATATTCGTTATGAAGGATGGGATGATTGTCGAGTCTGGGTTATCTCATCAAGTATTTGATAGTCCAAAAGAAGAATATACTAAAAAATTACTTTCCGCTGCGTTAAGATACGCATCCACTTAATATTACGATAACCATATGACTTCAAGAAAATATTCAAAAGAGTTAGTGGACGGGCCCAATCAAGCAGCTTCCAGATCTATGCTTAGGGGCGTTGGTTTCACATCTGAAGATTTTACTAAACCTTTTGTCGGCATAGCATCAACTGGAGCAAAAGTTACGCCATGTAATATGCATATTAATCAGCTTGCAGAGGTGGTTGAAAAGTCAGTTGATACATCTGGAGGAAAGGGTGTTCTATTTAATACCATTACTGTCTCAGATGGCATATCAATGGGAACTCAGGGTATGAAATATTCACTAGTATCTAGAGAGGTTATTGCCGATTCTATAGAGACAGTTGTGGGCTGTTTGGGATATGACGGCCTTATTGCAATTGGCGGATGTGATAAAAATATGCCTGGCTGCCTAATTGGCATGGCTAGACTCAATAGGCCTTCTATATTTGTATATGGTGGATCAATTAGACCCAGCGAAGAAAACACTGACTACGTAACAGTCTGTGAAAAAACAGGTGAATTCTCTAAAGGCGATTTACCAGAAGTAGAATTAATTCATGTTGAAAAAATTTCAGTTAAAGGTCCTGGATCATGCGGTGGGATGTATACAGCTAACACCATGGCTTCGGCTATTGAAGCACTAGGGATGAGTTTGCCTGGAAGTAGTAGTCAGGATGCAGTTTCAGATGATAAGCAGAATGATTGCAAAGAAGCCGGCCTTGCAATAATAAATCTCTTAGAAAAGGATATTAAACCTTCAGATATTATGACTAAAAAGGCATTTGAAAACGCTATTACGGTTGTTATTTCTCTTGGAGGATCAACCAATGCTGTTCTTCATATGCTCGCAATGGCTTATGCCATAGGAGTAGATCTACACCTGGATGATTTTACAAGAATTGGAAAGAAAACACCGGTTATGGCTGACCTCAAACCATTTGGATCTCATTACATGTCTGAACTAAATGCTAATGGAGGCATTCAGCCTTTAATGAAAATGTTGCTTGAAAAAGGCCTTCTCCATGGAGATTGCTTAACGGTAACAGGAAAAACTCTTGCTGAAAATCTTGAAAATATTCAGCCATATAACGATAAACAACAGATTATTAGAGGCTTTGAAAACCCTATTAAGGAGAATAGTCATCTAAGAATTCTTTATGGAAATTTAGCCAAAGAAGGAGCTGTAGCAAAAATTACAGGCAAGGAAGGAACATCCTTTGAGGGAATGGCTAGAGTATTTAATTCAGAAGAGGATGGAGTAGAGGCTATATTGGCTAAATCTATAAAACCTGGAGATGTTGTTGTCATTAGATACGAAGGTCCAAAGGGAGGCCCGGGCATGAGAGAAATGCTAAAGCCAACATCAGCAATTATGGGTCAAGGTTTGGGAGATAGTGTTGCATTTATAACTGATGGAAGATTCTCTGGTGGAACTCATGGTTTTGTTGTTGGACATATAACCCCAGAAGCTGCAGATGGAGGTTTAATTGCAATAGTTGAAGATGGAGATACTATTTTAATAGATGCTGAAAACGACCAATTGCTTCTAAAGGTCTCAGAAGATGAAATTGCGCATAGAATATCAAAATGGGTAAACCTTGCTAAAACTCCAGAGAAAGGTGTTTTATCTAAATTTGCCAAAAGTGTAAAATCCGCCAGCCTTGGAGCAGTAACAGATTAAGCCTATGTTTATAAATAGAAAATTTCCAAATACCAGACTTAGAAGACTTAGATCTAGCTCTAATATATTAGATCTAGTCTCCGAAACAAGATTGTCCTCAGATGACCTAATCCAACCAATATTTATTAAAGAGGATATTGAAGGAGTGGAGGAAATTGAATCTATGCCAGGAGTATTAAGGCATGGCAAGACTGTTATTTTAAAAGAAGTAGAAAGTATCTTAAGATCTGGTGTTAAAACTATAGCCCTATTTCCAGTTATTAACAGTACAAAAAAAGATTCAAAAGGCACTGAAGCTACTAATAAAAATAATTTAATCTGCGACTCGGTAAGGCTTATAAAAGAAAGCTTCCCAGAAGTAATTCTAATAGCTGATGTAGCTCTTGATCCCTATACAGATCATGGGCACGATGGTGTTGTCAAAAATAATTATGTTGATAATGATTTAACTCTAGACATATTAAGATCTCAATCCATTGTCCTAGCTGAAGCTGGAGCCGATATAATAGCCCCCTCAGACATGATGGATGGAAGAATAGGTGTAATTAGAGAGGCCTTAGAGAATTCAGATTATAAAAATACTATTTTACTTTCCTATGCTGCTAAATATAATTCAAAATTCTATGGACCCTTTAGAGATGCAGTAAACTCTGGCTCTAATTTAGGAACTTCGTCTAAATCTTCTTATCAGATGTCCCCTTATAATAGCGATGAAGCACTTCACGAAGTTGCGATGGATATAAATGAGGGAGCAGACATCGTAATGGTAAAGCCAGGTATGCCTTATTTAGATATAGTTTCTTTAATTAAAAGCACCTTCAAGATTCCTACTTTTGCCTATCAGGTTAGCGGTGAATATAGCATGCTAAAACTAGCCATTGCCAAGGGGTGGCTTGATAATGAGGTTATGCTAGAATCGCTAATAAGTTTTAAAAGAGCTGGAGCAGATGCAATTCTGACTTACTCAGCAAAAGAAATTTCCATGGAGATAAATAAAAAATGAGCAATGTAATTGAAATACATGATGAAGAAAATTTTACTAATAACGTTCTAAATTCTGAAATAACAGTTTTAGTAGATTTCTGGGCTGAGTGGTGCGGACCATGTAAGCAATTAACACCTACTGTAGAAGAAGTTGCGGCTGAAAACGAAGGCAAAATAAAAGTATTTAAAATGGATGTTGATGCTAACAGAGAAATAGCTGCAAGATATGGAGTTAGATCCATACCAACTTTAATGTTATTTCAAAACGGGGAGCCGGTTGGTACGGAAATAGGGGCTCTTAGCAAGCAACAGCTTGAGGATTTTATCAATACAGCCATCTAAGCTCTGGACACAAACTTTGCATCTTTAACTAAAAAGGAATATCATTTTTACATCTTGGCCCTGAGGCCGCCATCTAACCACTCTTTTTCTCATAAAAAAATAGCACTGGAACTACCCATATGAATCTTACTGAAATTAAAATCAAGCCAATAAGTGAACTTGTTGATATAGCAACTGAATTGGGGCTAGAAGATGTAGGCAGACTTAAAAAACAAGAAATAATATTTAAAATTTTTAAACACAAAGCATCTGAAGGTGTTGAGATATTTGGTGGCGGAGTATTAGAAATCCTGAATGATGGCTTTGGTTTCTTACGCTCACCAGAAGGTTCTTACTGTGCTGGAGAAGATGATATTTATGTATCACCAAATCAGATAAGAAAATTTAGTTTAAGGAAGGGTGACACTGTTGCCGGTAAAATTAGAACACCTAAAGAAAAGGAAAGATATTTTGCATTAATCCAAGTTGATACTATTAATGGCGAAGATCCGTCTAAAACAAAAAATAAGATTCTTTTTGAAAACTTAACCCCATTATTCCCAAATGAAAGATTAATACTTGAACAAGGCTCAGGCTCTAAAGAAGATCTTTCTTCAAGAATAATTGATTTAATAGCTCCAATTGGTAAGGGTCAGCGTGGGTTAATAGTGTCTCCACCTAAAGCAGGTAAAACACTAATGCTTCAAAGTATTGCTCACTCAATAAAAAGTAATAATCCTGAGGTTGAGTTAATTGTTTTACTAATTGATGAAAGACCTGAAGAAGTTACAGAAATGTCTAGAACAGTTAAAGGCGAAGTTGTAGCCAGTACTTTTGATGAGCCGCCAACTAGACATGTTCAAGTAGCTAACATGGTGATTGAAAAAGCAAAAAGGCTCGTGGAACATAAGAAAGATGTAGTAATTTTATTAGATTCAATTACCCGTTTAGGAAGAGCTTACAATTCAGTTCAACCATCATCAGGGAAGATACTAAGTGGTGGGGTAGACTCAAACGCTCTTGAAAGACCTAAAAGATTCTTTGGTGCTGCTAGGAACCTAGAAGAAGGTGGAAGCTTAACTATTATAGCTACTGCTCTTGTAGATACTGGTTCTAAGATGGACGAGGTCATTTATGAAGAATTCAAAGGCACGGGAAATATGGAAATTCATCTTGAAAGAAAGATAGCTGAAAAAAGAATCTATCCAGCCATCAATATAAGAAGGTCTGGAACTCGAAGAGAGGATTTGCTAACAGCGGAAGACGAGCTTCAAAGAATGTGGGTTCTTAGAAAAATTCTTGATGATATGGAAGATGCACAATCAATACAGTTCTTGATTGACAGACTAAAGTCATTTAAAACAAATGATGAGTTCTTTACTTCAATGAAAGGCGGAGCTTCTAAGAAGACTAAATAAATTCTTTAGCTTTCTTTAGCATTGATTCGTCGGAAGAGCTCTCAGCTACCACGATCTTCATATCTAAATATTTGGTATTACCAAAAATTTTAATTATCTTTTCTTTAATTCTTTGCGAGGAAACAATGAATATTTTTTCTAATAAAGTTTCATGATCAACATGATCATGAATAAAAGAAAAAGTTAAGTAGTTATATATTAAAACTATTTTTGGCCCCTTATTTATATCGGCAACATAAAAATCGGAATAAACAAGATCGTAGCAAACAACTTCATCAATATTATTTTTAAGCATTTTCTGTAAAGTTCTATTCGAATTGGTGCCACAGAATAATAAGTTTTTACCGGAGTATTTTTCAATTATTAGTTTTGCTAAAAACTCAGATGATGAGTGATTAGGTGAGATACATTCAATTCCTTTGTCTTCAATAATTTTTGTTGTTGCTGGACCAATTGAAAATATATTTGATTGTATTTTTTTTAGGTCAATATTGGTTTTTAGAATTTCTAGTCCATAAATAGCGGATGCCTGGCTGGTAAAAATAATATTGCTATATGATTGAAGGTATTCTAGCTTTGATCTCCAGCCCTCAATAACTTCCTTGCTTGATATGGGTGTAATTTCTGATAGATGAAGATTGATTAAATCTATTTTTTCCTTGGCACAGAGAGCATTTATATTTTGTGATAGATTCTTCGGTCTAGTATTAATTAGCACTATTCTAATATTATTAAATGCGCATCATTTGAAATGAAATCAACTGCTAGTGAATGAATATCTTTTGTTAAATTCTCATGATTAGATTTGATTTCTCTATAAATTTCTTTCTGACCATTCTGTGAAAGCACCTTTGCCGATATATTAATCGCATGGGCCTCTTCCTTGCAAATAATAGCAATTGGAGAAAGACAGGAGCCATTCAAAGAAGCTACAAATTCTCTTTCTGCATTAGCCAAAGCCATCTCTGAAGAATTATTTATGCTATTCATAATAGAGATAATTTTCTTATTTGATTTAAGGCATTCAACCCCAATAAATCCTTGCGATGCTGCTGGAAGCATCTCTTCCATTGAAAATTCATAAGCATTGGTTGATTCAATATTTAATCTATTAAGTGCAGCCTTTGCGACTATCAACCCATCAAAATGTCCTTCATGTAATTTTCTAATCCTTGTAGCTATATTACCTCTTACAGGGATTATATTAAGGTCTGCTCTCTTTCTAAGAATTTGAGCTTTTCTTCTTGGACTTGAGGTTCCAATTGAAGAATTGGCGGGAAAGTCCACAAGACTCGATCCATTAATTGATAGCAAAATATCGGAAGGGTCTTCCCTTTTAAAAACAGCTGCTATGGAATACTTCATATCTATTTTTGCTGGCACATCTTTAAGGCTATGAACTGCTATGTCGGCCTCACCATTTTCTAATGCTGATTCTAGTTTCGTTACAAATAAACCCTTACCACCAATTTCATAGAGAGGCTTATCAGTTTGATCTCCATCAGAACTCATAGGAACTAGCTCCACCTCAACGTCAGAATGATGTGTTTGAATTTTATTCATTACATAATTGGCTTGAAAGAGTGCAAGCTCAGACTGTCTAGTAGCTAGTTTAATTTTCATTTATCTTAAGTAATAGAGCTTTAACATCGCCGACAGATTTTTCCTTGAGTACCTCTAAAGATATGGGTATTTCTATATCAGTATATTTGCTGTATTCGAGGTAAATTTTACATGAAGGTTTTAAATTACCTTTTTTAATTAGAAGATTAAGCATCTTTAATTCATATTCTTTATTAAAAGGAGGATCAAGAAAGATAAAATCAAATTCTGAAAGATCTCCCTGCCTTACCCATGTAAAAGCATCCTTAAAGAGAACTTTTGCCGACGCCTTGAGATCAAGTGATTTAATATTTGCGGCTATTAAGGTGTAATTAGTTTTATTTAGCTCGACAAATAAGACTTTTTTAGCATCTCTAGATAGAGCTTCAATCCCAAGAGACCCAGTTCCAGCAAAGAGATCTAAGCAATTAGAATCAGATATCTCAAACTGCAGCCAGTTAAAGAGTATTTCTTTCAACTTATTTGATGTAGGTCTAAGAGTATCTTTATATTCAAAAGGAATTTTTTTCCCTCTTAAATTTCCGCCTGAGATTCGTATGTTATTTTTCATCTATATCTATGTATTTTGGCAGTACTAATTATATTTCCTTTCAGTATAATTCATTACATGACAATACAAGATAACTTTAGAACAGCTATGAGGAATTACATCTACTCAGTAAGTGTAATGTCAATGATGGATACCGATGGAACTCCTTATGCAATAACAGTTTCTTCCGTGACATCAATATCCATGGAGCCACCAAGCTTGCTAGTCTGTATTAATAAAAGCGCAAGAGTTCATGATTCAATCAAAGAGGGGTCCGATTTATGTATCAATCTTTTAACAAAAGATCAGGAAGAAATTTCAAACACTTGCTCAAGCGAATCTCAGTTTGATAAGAGATTTGATGATAAAAACTGGAATATGCAAAATATTCCCTATTTAGAAAACGCTCAAGCAAATATTTTTTGTAAAGTGGATAAACTAATTAGCTATCACACTCACTCGATAGTAATTGCCCATGTATTAGATGCTAATAGTAAAGAGAGCATGAATACATTAGTCTATGCTAATGGTAAATATGCATAAATCTTTATTAATTCTTTTGACCTCTATAATAAGCTCAGCTATTTATAGTTCTGACCATGCACATTCAGAATCTAATAAAGTACAGTGCGCTAATAATTCAGAGGTTTTTCTCTTATCTCCAAAAAATGGTTTTAAAACAACCTTGTCAGAAATCAAAGTTATTTTTGGATCTCGTAATGTTGACATTGCTCCAGCTGGAAAAATAGTAGAGTCTTCAGATTGCTCCGTAGCCTCGGGGCATCACCATTTAATCATT
>Ga0209502_10004496_pt1 | contig 10434 bp, 10 predicted proteins | sample ArcticOcean_MG_C_10_FD_187442 | JGI IMG/M metagenome (GOLD analysis project Ga0209502, IMG submission 187442) | Marine microbial communities from western Arctic Ocean - ArcticOcean_MG_CB11_90 (SPAdes) (version 2) | ecosystem: Environmental > Aquatic > Marine > Oceanic | place: Arctic Ocean...
CCAATTTTTATTACACATTCCCTTTAAAATAGGGCTTTTATAATATTTGTTGTGAGCTAATATGTAATTTGTATTACAATTTGTATTACACTTAAACAAATAAACTGTATTAATTCCTGCCACTCAACACCCCATTTGCCCACTTAATTGTCTGGGGGTAAACTGGTCTTATGAAAAAACTACTCTTACTCTTATTCTTAATACCTAATCTAGTGATGGCTTTACCACCATGCCCAGAAAGTGTTGAAGAAATATGGAATGAATGTAAAGGTCCAGCAAGATTTGCAAATGGTGATAAATATGTAGGGGAATGGAAAGACGGCAAAAAAAATGGGCAAGGGACTTATATACATCCTGTTGGTGATAAATATGTAGGGACATTTAAATATGACAAAAAAAATGGGCAAGGGACTTATACATTTGCAAATGGTGATAAATATGTAGGGGGATGGAAAGATGACAAAAGAAATGGACAAGGGACTTTTACATTTGCGCATGGTGAAAAGCATGAAGGGGGATGGAAAGACGATGAGTTAGTCACACCAAAAGTTGCTGATAGTGGTGGAGGCTATGATCCAAAAAATGAACAGGAATCAAATAAGCCAGATGTTGATGAGAGAAAAGACCCACCAAAAACTTATAGGGCTCAAAATGAAAATGAGCTTTTACCTGCAGCTTCCGGCAGTGGGTTTGCTATTTCTAAAGACGGCTATATCTTAACTAACAATCATGTGATAAGTGGGTGTCAAGCGTTAAATATCCATACAAATGGCAAATTAATTTCTGCAAGATTAATCGCTAGCGACCCTATAAATGATTTGGCTTTAATAAAGGGTAGTTTTAAACCCAAAACTGTTTTTTATATAAATTCCAGTACTCCAAAATTACTTGATGACATATATGTAGCTGGATATCCTTTTGGTTATGCAATTAGTAGCTCAATCAAAATAACAAAGGGAATTGTTAGTTCGTTATCTGGTATTGGAAATAACTTTTCCCAAATGCAAATTGATGCAGCTATTCAGCCCGGAAACAGTGGTGGTCCTGTATTGGATAAAAAGGGGAATGTAGTTGGCATTGCTGTAGCAAAATTAAATATGCAAGCAGTGTTCGAAGATTATGGAGTAATACCTGAAAATACAAATTTCGCAATAAAATCAAGTACGGCAAAAAGCTTTGCCGAAAGTAATAATATCCGCTTAATTTCAAAGAGCTCATATAAAAATAAAGGTCTCGGTGAGTACATATCAAATGGAACCTATTATCTTTCTTGCATGATGACAATGGCAAAAATTAAGGAAATGCAAACACAAAAAGTATTCTTTCAAAATATTAAATAAATGAAAAAACTACTCTTACTCTTATTGTTAATACCTAATCTCGTGATGATTAATGCTATTTGATTTTGAAGGTAATGGATTTAAATTAGTTGGTAAGTATGAATTAAGCCAAGAGAATGAAGTAATTTCAGTTCAGGAAAAAAATATTAAAAAAACTGAAAGACTTAATCTGGTTTATATTTTAGTTGTAAATAACGAAATAAAATATATCGGAAGAACTATACAGGGATATTCAAGACCACTTAATTATCATAAAAACAAAGTTATGCACCATGTTTACTCTAATTTACATAATGAAATTAAAAAAGGAAATATAGTAAAGGTGCATGCAAAAAAATTTATTGATAAGATACCTTATGAAGGGTTGATATTAGATGTTTTTGAAGCCTATGAGACAGCTCTGATTAAAAAATGTAACCCAAAGTGGAATAAACAAATAAATTGAGAAATTTATATACGGTTTGGTTTTTCAACTCAACCCAACATTTGCCCACTTAATTGTCTGGGGGTAAACTGGGCTTATGAAAAAACTACTCTTTCTCTTATTATTAATACCACATCTGGTGATGGGGAATACATTCTTTTTAAGCGGTAATCGTCTATTAGAAGCTATTAATACGAATAAGGATGCCGCTATACTATTTATATATGGTGTTAATGATACTTTTTCTCTTGTTCAGTTCGGATATAAGTTAGAACCAAAATATTGTTTACCTAAAGCACTTGATGACGGGAATCAGTTACTTTTAGTGGTAAAAAAATATCTTGAAAATAACCCATCACAACTTCATGAATCAGCGACCATTCTCGTTTCTCTTGCCTTGAGAGAGCCTTTCCCATGCCCATAAAAAATTATATTTAGGTCTTATGAAAAAACTACTCCTACTCTTAATCTTAATACCTAATCTGGCGATGAGTGATGTTATTGATTTATCATGCAGAGCAGAAATAGAAGAAGTAAGATGCACTGCTTCAGGTAGCTGTACGACTAAAAATAACTCCCAACTAGCTAGTTTAACTATATACATTAAAGAACCAGATTATTTAGCAATTGAATTTTCAGCAAGCTCTCTTCCTCAAGGATGGGGAAGTGAAATAGTTATGGAAAGCGAATCTGCAAACATAAGCAAACAAAAGCTATCCTTAAACGCTAGAGCTATGGGAGGTGGAAATATGTATTCAGATAGTATGGAAATAGATAGGACTACTGGAAGATTATTAATCAATAGAAAAGTTGATATACCAAAGACTGGAAATATTACCTTCAAAATTTTTAGTCTTTGTGAAAAAATAGAAAATTCTAAACAAAAATTCTAATCTATTGATAGTCTGGGGGTAAACTGGTCTTATGAAAAAACTATTCCTACTCTTATTCTTGATACCTAATCTGGTGATGGCAGCAAGCTTTGATTGTGCTAAAGCCTCAACTAAGCATGAAAAAATGATTTGTGATAACCCTGAACTTAATATGGCTGATGTAGAGATGGGTAATTTGTATTTTTTAACTCTGAAAATATTCAAAGAGGATGCTAAAAAAATCAAGATAGCGCAAAAGGAATTTAATAAAAAATATCGTAAGTGTAAGGTTCTTGAAAAATGTCTCTCTGTAATAAAGCAAAGAATAGGTGAATTGAATCTTCGTTTGGATGATGAATATGTTAATTATTTAAAAAGCCTTAGCCCCAAAACCATTTCTCCGGATAGAATTTTATTTGACGTTGAGTGTAAGGAAAATAAAGATGATGATGGAAATGTAAAATATAGAGAAATTCTTTTAAAGGTGGAAAATAATACAAGAACTGAAATTAATCAATATATCCAGAATTCTGGATTAGGCAGAGATAAATATAGAAAGACACCCTATTATTCATGGACTTTGCATGGTCCATATACTATTGTTGCCATTCAAACATCCAATGAAGAATTCTTCTTTTATGATCCAAAACCAATTGTTGCGCGATGGAATGAAGTTGTTCCTGAAGATTTAATTAAGGAGATTGCAATAAATGGTGAATATAATATTTATCTTGGCTATGGAGAATTAAGTAAAAATGAAGAGGTGTTTTATGGAAATGCCAAAATAAAAAATAGCCGTACAATACGAGATTGTTTTAAAATTAATGAAGATGAATGAACTCAAAATAAAAGCTATTAATAATACATATTTAGCCTTATGAAAAAACTAATCCTACTCTTATTCTTAATACCTAATCTGGTGATGGGGGAAACCTCAAAAAATAATGAACTTCCTGCCGAAGACAAAATTTACCAACGATTATCCCCCCATGAAAAAACTAGAGGCTTAACGATAAAGAAAACAACCCTTCCATCCTGTCCAGAAGATAAAAAACAGGATCTTCCCACTTATCGGGATAATTGCCAAGGCAAATTAACTCTTCCTGATGGCCTTACTTATGAGGGTGAATGGGGAGCTGGTAAATTTCATGGACAAGGCAAATTAACTCTTTCTGATGGCTATACCTATGAGGGTGAATGGAAAGACGGCATCCCAGACGGCAAAGGTACTATTATAAATCCCAATGGTGAAACCTACTTCGGGGAATTTAAAGATGGTAAACAACAGGGGCAAGGTACTTATACCTTTGCAAATGGATCAAAATACGTCGGAGAATATAAAGATGATAAACGACATGGGCAAGGCACCCTGATGTTAGCAAGTGGGTCAAAATACGTCGGGGAATGGAAAGATGGTAAATATCATGGGCAAGGTAATTTTACCTATGCAAATGGGGACAAATACTTCGGGGAATGGAAAGATGATAAACGACATGGGCAAGGTAATTTTACCTATGCAAATGGGGACAAATACGTCGGGGAATGGAAAGATGGTAAACAACATGGGCAAGGCACCCTGATGTTAGCAAATGGGAACAAATATGTCGGGGAATTTAAAGATGGTAAACAACAGGGGCAAGGTAATTATACCTTTGCAAATGGATCAAAATATGTCGGGGAATTTAAAGATAATCTACCAAATGGGCAAGGCACCATGATGTTAGCAAGTGGGGACAAATACGTCGGCGAACATAAAGATGGTACATATCATGGGCAAGGTAATTATACCTTTGTAAGTGGGGACAAATACGTCGGGGAATGGAAAGATGGTAAATATCATGGGCAAGGTAATTTTACCTATGCAAATGGAGACAAATACGTCGGGGAATGGAAAGATGATAAACGACATGGGCAAGGTAATTTTACCTATGCAAATGGGGACAAATACGTCGGGGAATGGAAAGATGGTAAACTTTTAACCAATGATCAATCCAAAGAAGAAGACGCTTGGCGCCCTTCGTTTCTAAGCACTATTCCAGATACCCAAAAATATAATAACTTAAATATTTATTGTATAAAAGATGCCATCAAAGAAGGGAAAATTAATTATGATCAGTGTGTTGAAAATAATAAAGCTAAGGAAATTACTCACAGAGTCGTAGCAAATTTAGATTCCTCTAAGAACGTTGGATCTTATATTATAAATGGCGATGAAACATGGTACGCAGATTTAGCAGATTATCTCCCAGGTCGCTCAAAAAATACCGGCATATATATTTACGAAACAATTATTAACACTGGGGGCACAGGAAATTTTTCTAGTATTAGTGTGTTGGAACTTCACGATAATAATATATTAGAGCATCATGGAGATATAAAAGGGGGAGACAGATGTAACGATGGATCGCTAGAGTATATAAGTTCAGATGCCCAAGGAACAACATATGCATCAGCAGCTACTCCGTTTAGACTCCTTAACTATAAAGATACCACGGACTGGAGGCGAGTTTCATTAGCATATTTAATTGTTAAAGAGGGCCAGAAGGGCCTCAGTTATTTTGATTTCATAAAATCAAAAAACCTACCCAGCTTCTTTCATAACATAGAGCCATATGAAGATATTGATAATTCAGCTATAGGATGCGTGGGCAATGTGGTTAGGTCATTTGAATTTGATAAGAACCAGCAAAAAGCTATAGGATTAATTATTTCTAAAAATTACCTTAAAGGGGAAAAAAGCGATGGAAGTTGTTTAGATCGATGGATAGCAGAACATCAATTTATCCAATATAGTAGCTTTCAAGAATATGGAGACTCAATTTACTTAGAATCAAAAGATTGGGATAAGGCACTTCTTTCATTCCAAGGCTATTGCCCCAATAAAGTAGCAAAAAAAGAAGATGCTGCGCCAGCACCAAAACTAGATGCAAAAGCTCTGGCTTGGCGGGATAAAAATCAATGGTTTGGTACAGAATGCGCCACCAAAAATTGCAACAATGAAGAAATGACAAATGCTGCTTTAGCGATTCACGATATGCTTATTGATGAGGGGTTGTCCCCTTTATTAGATGAATACTATTGCCGTATTGATAAAGCAATGATAGAGCAATTTCCTGAATATTTTACAAAGAATAAATCAAGCTCGAACCTTACTTGCGGCTCTGACATAAAAACGAAGGACGAAAAAGGTACATCCCAAGAGGCCATTGAAAGCTATAAAGTTAAAATAAATAAAACTATATCTAAGCAAATGCAATATCCTCGATTAGCTCAAATGAGAGGATGGGAAGGAGAAGTTATTCTTAATTTAAAAATTGATGGGCAAGGCACTTTAAGGGAATCTTCAATTAAGCAATCAAGCGGTTTTAAAATTCTTGATGAAGAGGCAATAGCTATGGTGAAAAGAGCATCTCCTTTTCGCAAGTCACTGAAAGAACTTGAGTCTATAATATTTAATATAGATGTCCCAATTACGTTTACTCTGACAAACTAATATTGTGCTTATGGAGAATTAAGATGGGATTTATTAATGATATTAAAACAAGTTTTAGAAAGTATTTTGATTTCTCTAGTCGATCATCTCGGTCAGAGTATTGGTTTTTTTCACTCTTTGTTTTTCTTATTTCTATTGCTGGGTATTTTATTGAATATATAATTATTGGAGATGCACTATTTGAAAAGCTTTTAGCAGAACCTCCTGTCAAGACTTACAGTGAAATTATAATTACATTAGCTATTTTAACACCTTCTATCTCTTTATCTGTGAGGAGGCTTCATGATGTTAATAGAAGTGGATGGTGGCTATTAATTGCGCTTACACTTATCGGTATAATTCCTTTGTTATATTGGGGTGGTTTTAAAAAAGGCGATGAGAGTGATAATAAGTTTGGCTCTAATCCATTAAAAAAATCGGTTTAGTTTAAAATAGTATTTATTTGGACACGCCTATTTTTTGAATCTAAACTATCTATATTAGGCAATAATTGTGACTCGCCTTTTCCAATATCGTTTAATCTTGATGATTTAATTTCATAATTATCGATCAAATAATTTTTAACTGACTTTGCTCTTTTTTCTGAGAGTTTTTGATTATAATTTGCATCTCCTTTGGCGTCAGTATGGCCAATAATCTCAAATTTTACCGTTTGCATATCATCTCTATTTAAAACATTTCCAATTCGTTTTAATATTTCATACGAGTTGATAGAGATTACAGATGAGTCGAATTCAAAGTTAATCATATCAAAATCAAAAGAGGCTTTTTCTTTTTTCTTTATAGTTAAGCCTCTAGATTTTTCATAGGGGACTAATTGTTGATAAATTTCATCTTCGGTAGGAAGTTCATTAGCATAAGCTAGATTTAAAAAAATACTGAATATGATGATAAATAAATATTTCATTCTTTTGTCTCTATAAATATTGTTGAAACTGAAAGCAAGTCGTTACTTTCAGATAGATCATTTAGCTTAATTCGAAGTTGTGTTAAAAATTCACGGTCATCTAAAATAGTAGGGCCAAGGTCTAATAAATTTTTATTTTTTACTAGAACTGCAATAATAGCTTCATTTCCAAATGGAGCTGAAATCTCTAATACCTCTTCATCTCTTAAGCTTGATAAAGTAAAAGATTTCTTGGATTTAATTTTATGATCAGAACTAATCAATACAGCTGTCCCATTCGCCTGTAAGTAGAAAATATTTAAATACCCAGTTGTGAAAGTCTTAACTTTTATTTTTACATCTAATTCATCACCACCTCTGTAAACTTTTTTCATTGTTTTTAAGGCGACATTTTTCTTGAGGTTTTTTTCGATAGCATAAGTTGTTAACGCAAGCTCACATGTTGGCCACGTACGAACTTCGATTGAAGATTTTATTTTATAATTTTTGAACGTATTATTGACCATTTTAGCTAATGCGCTCTTATCTTCTTTTGTTTGCATTACTCCACTAAGCATGATGGTTTTCTGAGATATTTTAGATTCAATCCAAGAGCAATCGTAGCCCAAACTTAGATTACTTATTATTTCTTGGATTTCTTTTTCTGTTTGTTTTTTAACTGGTTCAGGTGTTGGTTCAGGTGTTGGTTCAGGTGTTGGTTCAGGTGTTGGTTCAGGATCAGGTTTATTATATGCTACTTTAAATACATAAGCTTCGTTGAGTCTATTTTTGAGGCTAGCATAGTCAAACCACATATACCCTTCTTCTCCCCAATCTTTACCCCATGAATTCATAATTTTAAATGCTTTTTTTTCATCGTCATATCCGACGATTGTCATAGCGTGACCACTAAAATTTAATCCTGATGTATCTATAGGATAAGGATCTGTAGTATTTTTAGGGGGTGTCCAGTCAATTATTGAGCCTGAATGATAGATACCGCCTTTGTAATTATCCATTGCGTCAGCAATAAAAAATCCGCCTGCAACAGGATGACCCTGGTGAATTTTCCCTTTTATTGTATCTAAATCCTCTGGATTAATTGCCGTCCATGATTCAATTAGATGGTTTTTAGCAATACTTTTTAATGCGTTGAAATTTGGCATCGGAGTGCAGGATGTTTGTTTTACTGGATAGTCTTGAATTGGTAAACTACCGTTATATTTCATAAAATCTAACATATCCACTAAATAGGTACCCCTCTTGCAATTGCCTTTAACGAAGAAATCGTAGCTGTAAGAAGGGCTATATACGCTAGATTTTCCATCTTTATTGGCGTAATAAGTCCTCATTGAATAATTAGTTGTCCAGGCAGCACACGAGCTAATCTTTCCTTGGCTTTGAATAGATGGCATGAATTGACTTAAATCAGCCTTAGGAGGAAGAAATGCCCTGTATTTTTGGACTTTAGGGTAGGCATCATAGACTGATTTGTCTTGAAACAATAAGCCAGTTCCAAATTTTGAATCTTTGGCATATATATTTAAGGATAATAATAAGCAGGCTAAAATAATTAAATTATTTTTTAAAATTTGACTCATCCTTGACAATCTTTCGTAAGTATTTTGTAGCCTGGATCGTCTGGGGGGAAAATCAATTCGTTGCCAAATATCTCTATACGATTAGCTTTACCTTGTTTATTGATTAGCAATGTTGCTACATGATCAGCTTTACTAGGATCATTACAATCTGCAGCAGCAAGTATAATTCCACTCAGTGAGTATTCATCAAGCTTTGATTCAAACAAGCTGTTCTTGTAGTCATTAAAAACAGCGTAATAGGTTTTGTTATTATCTAATATTTTAGAGTTTGAATCCCAGTAGAAAGAGTTATTTCCAACTATGCCATAAAGATCACGCCCTGCACGATTCGTACCACTTATAGAATTGAGACTAAATATGTCTGGATTACAGAAAGTTTTAAAAGCTCGTTCCTTACTTGTCCGTGGTACATTTTTAATTTTGATTTGATTTTTCTTATCAATTTTTACAGCCTTTATTAACGAGTCATCTGAATTGTATTTAGATATTTCTTCGTAGACATAAGTTTCATCTTCACAGTTGTATACGTTAGTCGTAATAGTATATTTGTCATTCACAGAAAAAATACTTGCTAATCCTGTTACGTTTGAAATAATTTTTTCCCTTGTAATTGCTATTTTAGTTTTTGGGTTATATGTAAAACTAGAGGCTTGAAATTGATATACCTCACTATCTGTAAAGGCATAGGTAACAAAATCAGAAAAAAACCGAAGTTTCTCATTTTTGATTTTAAATATTTCCTCTTTAAGAATTATTTTAGGCTGTATTTTTTTTTCAATTACGGGAGAGGGATCGTTGATTGCAACAAATGAATCACATGGTCCTGGTAGGCAGAATTTATCTTCAAGTGAAGCATACTTGAAAGGCCTTTGTGTATTATTAGTATTTTGAAGAACCTCCTTAGTCACCCTTGAAAACATGTCATCAATTGATTCTGGTCGAGATAAATTATTAGCAAGAGCTTTAGCAAAAGGACTATTATTTTCTTTAACTCCATCCATCGCTACACTTCCAGAAGCTGTAGCATAGGCAACAAATAAGCCACCGGATGTTCTTGATGGGGGAGCAAGGCCTCTACTAAGAAGGCCTCTACTGGATACTGATAATGTTTTTTGAATGAGGGGGTTGTCTCTGCATGCATCCATTAAAACAACTTTCAATGGGGATTTTATGGACTGGATTAAATCATCCATCAGTACGGCTGACAACTTAATATCTTCTTCAGTTTTTGGTGGTAGCTGGTCAACAGCTAACATATAGTTTAAACCACCAAGCTGAACTGCATGACCAGCATAATATATGACCGTTACGTCGTAATTTGAACTTTCTCTAGCAATACTTTTAACTAGCTTATTAAAATTAAATTCGTCTAGGTTTTTACTTAACCTAGTTTCATAACCAATAGCTTCAAACTTGCTTGCGACTAACTTCGCATCTCTAACTGGATTATCGAGTTTACCCACATTTTGATAAGCTTCGTTACCGATTATAATTGCTAAATTTTTTGCGTTGCTGTTTAGACTAAATAAAAGCCCACTTAAAACAATAAGAATTTTAATTGAATTTATCATTGTTCTATAATTTAACGCTATTAGTTAAATCTATCAACTAATTTCTAGAATATTCATTATTTAAAACGTCTGCATTATTATCTAACGATTCAATCTCATCAATATTATCCAAGTATTTGCTCACTTAATTGTCTGGGGGTAAACTGAACTAATTAACAAGGTAAAGTAAATATAAAGCAATGAAATTTATTATAAAAATTAATGCATATTATCATCTTCGTAAAATTCTAATTATGAATCCTGTTTC
>Ga0209502_10004500_pt1 | contig 10427 bp, 9 predicted proteins | sample ArcticOcean_MG_C_10_FD_187442 | JGI IMG/M metagenome (GOLD analysis project Ga0209502, IMG submission 187442) | Marine microbial communities from western Arctic Ocean - ArcticOcean_MG_CB11_90 (SPAdes) (version 2) | ecosystem: Environmental > Aquatic > Marine > Oceanic | place: Arctic Ocean...
ATGCTCTACACTTGCTCTAAATGCTACTGTTTGTGATCATTATCCTGAAGCTGTTAACGCTGCCATGAGTGAAAGGTGGGAGCCAATGGGGCATGGTTATATTCAAAAGCCAATGCACAAGGTTGAAAATGAATTTGTCGATATTAAATCTGCAATTAATAAAATTGAAGATTTTACAAAAAATAAAGTGATCGGATGGGAAAGTCCAGGACTAACAGAAACTCATAATACACTTGATATTTTATCTGAAAATGGGATTAAGTATACAGCTAATTGGCCTATAGATGACCAACCACAAGATTTAAATGTAAAGAGCGGTGAAAGAATGCTTACCCTTCCCTATCCAGTTGAAATAAACGATGTAGTGATGACTTCAGTTCAAGCTCATCAATCAAATGAGTTATATACTAGAGGAAAACTTCAATTTGATAGACTTTATAAAGAAACGGATGAAAATACTAAAATCATGTCAATTAGTGTTCACCCTTATCTAACAGGCGTTCCTCATAGAATTTTATTTTTTGAACAACTTCTTGACTATATATTAGACCATAAAGATGTTCATGTGATGACTGGGAAAGAAATATATAAATGGTATACTCAACAAGTGCCAATCCCTTCATAAGCAATTATAAAATTATTTTATAGTATAACCGCCCAATATTTTCTCTGATGAATAGTGAAGTTTTGCTGATAGCATCTAATGAGGGAATCATATCTAAAATTGTTGAATTATTATTAGATACTTTAAAATCGACTGGAAAAGGATTAACTCTAAAACCTTGTTTTTCAAATAAAAATTTTGATCTTTTCATATGAAAGGCTGATGTAACAAGAATAATAGACGAACCTCTAGGAATTAATTGAAGTGTTTTTAAACTCTCTTCATATGTATTTTTAACTTTGGCAGAAACTAAAATTTTATTTTTATCAATACCAAATTCTATTGCTTTATCTTTTAAAATATCTCCTTCAGGTCTCCAATCTTTAGTCCAAGGTAATTGGCCTGCAGTAAAGATTAATAATTTACTTTTATTATTTTTAATTAATTTTATACCTGCAAAAAATCTATCTGGATCTGACCATTCATATTTTATATTTTCTTTTTTTCCAACCTGATTTATCATTCCACTTAATACAACAACTGCATCTGACTCATTTATAGAGTTCATTGAAAGAGGTTTGTATGGATCTTCTAAAGTTGAAAATAAATAGTTACCTACATATGCATTACTTGATATCAATAATATTAATAGTGAAATCAAAACCATAAGTCGTTGACGAAAAAAAACAGATACTATTAAGAAAAGGATTATAAAACCTAAAGGCGAAAGAAAGAAAGGTAAAATTTTATGTAAATAAATCAATATACTAACCTATGTTTTGAATCTTATTTATTATGTAAAAAGTAATGGCATTTGAAATTATTTTAAGTAACATAATTCATTAAATTAAGAATACATTAACTTACTTGATCTTTAAATAAACCATAACCACCATCTCTGACTGTTCTTATTACATTTTTGGTATCAATTGAATTTAATTTCAATGCTTTTCTTAGCCTACTCATATGAACATCAACAGTCCTTTCTTCAACATAAACACCATGCCCCCAAACTAAATCTAAAAGCTTAGCTCTAGAAAAAACATGCCCTGGTCTCTCTATTAAAATCGATAACAACTTAAACTCTTTTGGTCCTAGTTTTATGAAATTATTATTCAAGGTTACAGTTAATTCAGATAATGAGAGCCTTAAATTATTATACTCTAATATATCGTTAATTAGAGCAGGCCTTGAACGTCTCAAAAGAGCTTTTACCCTTGAAATAAGTTCTTTAGGAGAAAAAGGTTTAGAAACATAATCATCTGCACCAGAATCTAAACCTAAGGACTTATCACCCTCTTCACTTCTAGCGCTTAAAATAATTATAGGCAAAAGCTTTGTCTCACTTCTAGATCTTAAAGCTCGGCACACATCAATACCTGAAATTTTAGGCATCATCCAATCTAGAATAATCAAATCTGGATTTTTTTCTTCTACCAATTCTATAACTTCTTTGCCATTTTGAGCTCGTATAGTTGAAAACCCTGCACTTTCAAGATTGAAGGCCATTAATTCAAGTTGATTAGGTTCATCATCAGCTATTAAAATATTGGTTTTCATATCACCTACTTTACAAGAAAGTTTCTTATATATAAAAAGTTATTACAGTTTTAACATAAGAATATTAAAATGCAGTAATACTAAACAAATAATATATAAAGCCAGCTAATACAGCAGATGCTGGCACTGTTATAATCCAAGCGGCTGCAATTGAGTATAAAAAACGCCTTCTAACTAATTTTCTTTTTACCTTTGACTTTGTCTTATCTTTAGTATTCCTTGGGTTTTCAATGTACTCTCTTAAAAAACCTACTCCAAAAATAGCACCTATAGCTATATGGGTTGAACTGACTGGAAGACCTAAAGTCGTGGCTATTAAAACTGTTACAGCTGATGACAAAGCAACACAATAAGCTCTAGGTGCATTCAATCTTGTTATTTTTTGACCTACGGTATGTATTAATTTTGGACCAAATAATAAGAGACCTAATGCAATACCAACGGCACCAATGGCCATAACCCATATTGGTATAGAAACTTTAGCAGCAATTTCACCATCATTTGTTAAAGTACTTACTATAGCAGCAAGAGGCCCCACTGCATTAGCCACGTCATTTGCTCCATGAGCAAAGCATAACAAACCAACTCCTAGTAATAATGGTAAATGAAAAAGCTTATAAATATCATCTTTTTTATTTTCTAAAGACTTTATTTGTTTTTGTATGTAAGGTTTTGAGACAAAATATGCGAAGATCATAGATATTAAAGTGTAACTATAGACTTCATTAGACGAAGCTTTATATATTTTCTTAAAACCCTTCAATGCCATATATGCAGCAAACGCACCTGCCATTAAAGCAATTAAAATTGGCAACCATTTAGAAGAAGCTAGTTTTTTATCTTTAACATTCAAAATCTTAATTTTTATTAAATAAAGCAATAATGCAGCTACAATCCCACCAAAAACTGGAGATATAACCCAGCTAGCAGCAATTGCGGCCATAGTATTCCAATTGACAATGGTAACACCTGCGACAGTTAAACCTGCACCTAAAATTCCCCCTACTATAGAATGAGTAGTAGAAACAGGTGAATTAAAGTAGGTTGCTAAATTAATCCACAAAGCTGCTGCCAATAAAGCGCTTAGCATTAAATACCTGAAACTATTAATAGAAATTTCGTTGCCTGGAGAAATGATACCTTTTGATACAGTGCTTACAACATCTCCACCTGCTAACAAAGCGCCAGATGTCTCGCAGACAGCTGCAATAGCAACTGCAGTTCCAACGGAAATAACCTTTCCACCGACTGCTGGTCCCATATTATTAGCAACGTCATTGGCTCCAATATTTAAAGCCATATAACCACCAATAAGAGCGGCGGCAACTAATATAAATGTTTGTTCGCTTCCAAGCGATACATATTGCTCAACAAGAACGGCAACTAAAACTAAAAATATAGCCGCAACGCCCATTAGTATAAAAAATTTTTTTTGTTCTACTAATTTTCCTTGACTGTAAGCAAATCTTCTTAAGTCATTTACATATCTATAATCAGTTTTATTGTCGTTATTAACCATTTTAAATCCACAGATTATGAAGTAATAAAATTATAAGTATCGGTTATATATTACAGTTTTATTACATTTTGAAATTTAAAAAATTCAAATGAAATAATTGAAAGCTTTATGGCATTATCAAAGGGAAACAAATAGAAAAAATAGTTTCTTTATTTATCTCGCTCTTAATACTCAAAGACGCTCTATGTCTTATCAAAATATGCTTTACGATTGCTAAACCTAGGCCTGTTCCTCCAATTTTTCTTGAGCGCGCTTTATCAATTCTAAAAAATCTTTCTGTTAACCTATCAATATATTTTTGCTGTATACCTTCACCTTTATTAATTATATTCACTACTAATTCCTGCTGATCAACCTGATCTAATCTTAAAGTAATTTCTGAGTCTTCATAACCATATTTAATGGCGTTTTCTATTAAATTCATAAAAACTTGATTAATTTCGTCAAAATTACCAACAATAAAACTTGGTTTATTAGTGTTAAGTCGCATATCTTTGAGAACTATTTTATTCTTTTTATCCAAACCTCTTTCTTCAATGGCAGCCATAACAGATCTAATGGGATCAATTATTGAAATACTTGTAGTTGGAGATATATGCTCTTCAGTTTCAACTTTTGACAAAGATAAAATATCATCGATTAATCTGTTCATTCTTTTTGCTTCTTCATCCATAATTTTTAAAAATTTTAATCTGGTAGCTTCTTCATGTACATCACCAGAAAGCAAAGTTTCAATAAAACCAACTAAACTAGTTAAAGGTGACCTTAATTCGTGACTTACATTAGCAACAAAATCACGTCTAACCTTTTCAAGGTTTCTTTGAAGTGTCATATCAAGTAAAAGAATTGTGAATAAATTTTCTTCTGTTTTTTTAATTTTAATTATTAGAGATCGTTTCAGTTCATCATCTGTTTGATAATAAAATTCATTCTCTAAATCGCCATTTAAATCACTGTGAACTAAGTTTTTTAACTCATTAATATTTAATAATGTATGAATATTAATATTTAGAGGGTTTAAACCTAAATACTCTTGAGCACTTAAATTAGAAAGTAAAACTTTACCATTTTCGTTAGTTACTATAAGTCCGTCATCTAACATTTCACTAATATTTTTAATATATAATGGGATTAATTTTTCATCCATAACCAACTCATTTTTCAAATAAATTAATAAAATTGTAATATTTAAAGGTTATAATAAAATATTCAAGATTTTAATATTTATATATATAATATAATTTAATTTTTGTTATGTAAGGATCTTAAATGAATAATATTGCTATAAATGGAATAGGAAGAATTGGGAAATTAGTACTTAAAACCTTGATCTCCAGAAATTTTAATATCAAACATGTCAATGAATTAAATGGAGACATTAATTCATTAATGCATAGCATTGAATTTGACAGTATTCATGGAAAATGGGTTGCTGAATTCCAAAAAAAAGAAAACGAATTAATTATTAATGAACATAAAATAAAAACATCTTTTGTTGATAATATTGAATTATTAAACCTTGAAAATATTGATATATTAATTGATTGTACAGGAGAAAATAAATCTTCAATAGAGTTGTCTAAATATTTTAAATTAGGAATTAAAAAAGTTATAGTGTCTGCACCTATTAATGAACCAAGAATAGCAAATATTGTATATGGCGTAAATCAAACGATATATAACCCTTCTCAACATAATATTATTACAGCTGCTAGTTGTACAACAAATTGCATAGCTCCCATTATTAAAGTTTTACATGATAATATTGGTATAAGGCATGGCTCTATAACAACAATTCATAACATAACGAATAGTCAAACATTAATTGACTTGCCCCATAGAGATCAAAGAAGAGGCAGATCCGCTTTAAATAACTTAATACCAACTACTACAGGCTCAGCAGAAGCTATATCCTTAATTTACCCAGAACTTAAAGGAAAATTAAATGGTCATGCTATAAGAGTTCCTGTGTTGAATGCTTCTTTAACAGACTGCGTATTTGAAATGAAATCAAATACAAATATAAATGAAATCAATGAAATTTTTAAAAATGCAAGTAGAGGTGAATTAAAAGCAATACTTGGCTATGAAGAACGTCCTTTAGTTTCATCTGATTATGTTAATGATCCAAGAAGCTCAATTATTGATGCATTATCAACAATGGTCATAAATGAAACCCAAGTAAAGATTTACGCTTGGTATGACAATGAATGGGGTTACGTAAATAGATTAGCTGACATAGTGAAAATGGTCAGTAATTCAATGTAATGAAAAGACAAAAAAATTGAACCATCAAAAATTATCATTTCTTATAACAACTTTTGCATATTGGTTTTTTATGCTCTCTGATGGAGCATTAAGGATGATTATTTTATTACACTTTCATTCGATAGGTTTTAATCCGCTTCAATTAGCTTACTTATTTTTGCTATACGAATTATTTGGTATGATTACTAATTTGACTGCAGGATGGCTTGCAAAAAAAACTGGTTTAAATATTACATTATACTTTGGGCTAGCTTTACAAATTACATCTATATTACTTCTAACTTTAATCGATGAAAGTTGGGATATTACTTTATCTGTAATTTTTGTTATGTCAATTCAAGGTATCTCTGGGATTGCTAAAGATTTAACCAAAATCAGTGCTAAAAGCTCTATTAAATTAGTCATCCCAAACACTAATAAAAAATTATTTAAATGGGTGGCCTTAATCACAGGATCTAAAAATTCAATAAAAGGATTAGGATTTTTGATTGGAACATTTTTATTATCTTTTTATAATTTCAATTTTTCTCTCTATATTATGGCTATTGTTTTATTTTTTATTCTTATAATTACACTAATATTCATGCCTGCAGAAATATTAAAAATCACAAGGAATACAAAATTTATTGAAGTTTTTTCTGTTAATCAAAATATTAATTTCTTAAGTTTAGGTAGAGTTTTTTTATTTGGAGCAAGAGATATATGGTTAGTAATTGGGTTGCCAGTTTTTTTATATTCTCTTTTATCTGACGGCACTCAGGAAGGAAATTATAAAACTTTTTTTATCATAGGAACTTTTATGTCTTCATGGACAATATTATATGGATTAGTTCAAAGCTTTACGCCAAAGATTTTGTCTGAAACCAAACCTATAAAAAATCAAGTTAAATTTTGGGCTAACATATTAATTATAATTCCACTTATATTAATTGTTTTGAATATCATTTTTCAAGAATTAGAATTAACCATAACTATTGTTTTACTTTTCATTTTTGGTTTTGTTTTCGCTGTTAATTCATCAATACATTCTTTTTTAATACTTAGTTTTACAAAAAAAAATAGAGTTACTCTTGACGTTGGTTTTTACTACATGTCAAACGCTTTTGGAAGATTAGTAGGAACTTTTTTATCTGGACTATCATATCAAATGGGTGGATTTTATTTTTGCTTATTCTTAACTTCAATATTTCTTTTTTTTAATAGATTAAGTCTAAATAAAATAACCATTAAATAATTATAAATGTTTTAAAATTATTGGCTGACTGATTTGACTTGAATTATAAATAGCTTCTAAAATGGCTATATTTTGGTATTTTTCTATATCAGAAAAAAGATATGGAACCTTACCTTTAGCTGCATCAACAAAATGATGAATATTTTTGGAAACTGTATCAGTCCACTCAAAAGTTTTATCAATAGTGTTACCGTCATTCATGGTAATTTTTAAAGTTGATGGGCCAGGCGTATCAGGATGAGAACTATCAACTAATTCAGCCCAACCATTTTCTCCCCATATTGTTACTCTTTGATAATGAGGCGTTTTTAAAATAGCAGTAATTTGTGTATTTAAACCAGTTTCATGAATTAAACTTGCTGTAACTACATCACCAGTTTTATATTTTAACGCTCTATGAGATGTATTAGCAAACACTGTTTTAACTGAACCAAACAACCAAATCATAAGATCTGTAAGATGAACGCCCATGCCAGTCATACCAGCAGCAGGTGCCGTTTCTGGCCTTGTTCGCCAATTATCTAATGTTAAATTTGCAAGTTTATCATGACTAAAATGAGCTTCAGCATACATTACTATTCCTAAACTATCATTGCTGACTAATTCATGAAGCTTTTGCCATCCTGTTTCAAATCTTCTTTCATGCCCAACACCTAAAATAACATTATTTTTTTTACAAGCTTCTATCATTGCAGAGACTTCAGAAGATTGAAGTGATAAAGGTTTTTCACAAAAAACGTGTATTCCTAGATTTGCGGCTTTTATGGTTTGATCCATATGAAATATGTTTGGAGTACAAAGAATAATTCCATCAATTTTATTATTATTAATGGCTTCGTCAAAATCATTTAAAATATTTAGGTTCATAGATTTAGCTAGTTTTATTGCATCTTCGTCAGGCTTAGGGTCAATAATATAAGAAATATCAATAGTTTTCGACATTGATAATCTATCTATTATTACTTTACCCCACCAACCAAGGCCAGCAATAGCAATTTTAAAATCACTCATATATCTCTCATTTAGATAGATGGAATGACTTGGTCATTTTGAGGCACAAGCCAACCTTTTTGAACAGCAGGCCTATCAATCATTTCTTTATACCATCTTGCTACATTCGGAAAATCATTCAAATCAATTTCTTGCCAATCAAACCTTGCGGTCCAAGGCCAAATTGATATGTCTGCAATGCTATATTCTTTTCCAGAAATATATTGATTTTTGTTTAAACGTTTATCCATAACACCATATAATCGTCTTGCTTCTTTAGAATACCTTTCTTCAGCATATTCTGACTTACCTTTATTATACTTTACAAAATGATGAACTTGTCCAAACATTGGCCCTACTCCGCCCATCTGCCACATTAACCATTCTATAGTTCTATAATATTCATCTCTATTAGATTTATTAATTAACTTTCCAGTCTTTTCAGCTAAATACATTAATATAGCTCCAGATTCAAAAAGTGAAAAATTATTATTATCTTTATCAACAATTGCTGGGATTCTGTTATTAGGAGACATCTCTAGGAAATGCGGTTGAAATTGCTCATCTTTTGATATGTTTATAGGAAAAACTGTATAATCCAAACCTATCTCTTCTAGCATTATAGATACTTTTCTTCCATTTGGTGTTTGCCAAGTATACAAATCTATCATTATTTAACCCTCAAATTATTTTATTTTTATAATGTTATTACAATAGCACCTTTTGTTTTTCGTCCTTCTAATAGATTATGTGCTTCAACAATATTTTCTATTGGCATTTTATCATGAATAGCCACCTTCAACCTTCCATCTGCAACACGACTATAAAGCTCAAGAGATGCTTTATTATATTCATCCCTATTTGCAATATATGAAAATAAAGTTGGCCTTGTAACAAATAAAGAACCTTTTGCAGAAAGCAAACCTAAATTAAAATCTACAATTGGACCTGATGCTTGACCAAATAAAGCCCATAAACCTCTTGGCTTTAAACAATCCATAGAACCGGGGAAAACAGACTTAGCAACGCTATCATATACAACATCACATTTTTGATTATTAGTTATCTTCATAACTTCGCTTACAAAATCTTTATCATTGTAATCAATAACGTGATGATAGCCTGCTTTCTTAGCAGCTTCAGCTTTTTCGGGGCCACCGACTGTTCCTATCATTGTTGCACCAATTTCGCTACCCCATTGACCCATTAATTGCCCAACACCTCCAGCAGCGGCATGAACTAATGCAGTCATACCACTCTTTAAATCAAAAGTTAGATGTAATAAGTAATGAGCAGTCAAACCTTTTAGAGTACATGCGACTACGTCAAAATCATTCACATCAACTTTAATTTGAACAGCATGTACTGCATTTATTAAAGCGTATTCAGCATATGCTCCTACTGGAGTGACATAAGAAACTTTATCACCCTCTTTTAATTCCACAACATTAGATCCTACTGCATGAACGAAACCAACACCCTCAGACCCTGGAATTTTAATTTTTTCTTGATTTGGCCAAGGATAAAGACCACTACGAAAATATGTATCTAAATAATTAAGACCTATAGCTTTATTTTTAACAACAATTTGTCCTGGTCCTGGAGAAGGAATTTCAGCCTCTATAAGTCTCATATTTTCAGCTTTGCCGAATTCTGTAAGTTCTATTACTCTTTGTTTCATTTGGACCCCCATTAAATAAATTAGATATTTAAAAATAAATATTTTTATAATTATATAACATTTAATTAATTATTTTATCAATAATTTATAACTATTCCACTTGTAAAATACGTAATTTTTTATTATCTAAGTGATATCGGTTTCATATCAGGAGTATTTAATGACACTAATATTATCAGAACTACCTTATTCACATGATGCTTTATCAGCAAATGGAATGAGTAAAGAAACAATGGAATATCATCACGATATTCACCATAAAGCGTATGTGGATAATGGTAATAATTTACTAAAAGATACAGGTTGGGAAAATAAAACTCTTGAAGAGATTATTTTAGGTACATACGATTCAAATAGTATAGCTCAAAATGGTATTTTTAATAATGTTTCTCAACACTGGAATCATGAGCAATTTTGGCAAATGATGAGTCCTTCTAAAGTTAACATGCCTAGTGAACTTGAAAAAGCATTGAGTACTTCTTTCGGAAGTGTTGACAAATTTAAAGAGTTATTTTCTGCAGCGGGCGCTACTCAATTCGGTTCTGGATGGTGTTGGTTAGTAAAAGATAAA
>Ga0209502_10004502_pt1 | contig 10425 bp, 8 predicted proteins | sample ArcticOcean_MG_C_10_FD_187442 | JGI IMG/M metagenome (GOLD analysis project Ga0209502, IMG submission 187442) | Marine microbial communities from western Arctic Ocean - ArcticOcean_MG_CB11_90 (SPAdes) (version 2) | ecosystem: Environmental > Aquatic > Marine > Oceanic | place: Arctic Ocean...
TTGGCCACTATAGTGGCGCTGACTAGCGAGCCGTATAACCCCGTCAAGCCGCTAGAGAAGACCAACAATACAGAACCAAGGACGGCGCTGAACATTTGGTCGGCATGGTTTCCTGTGAGTTACTACCTGGAAACGACCCAAAAAGATTGGCAAGTGGGCCAATGGAAACACGATTACAGCACACTCGGTGACCATCGTTCGATTTATGTAGAGCATTGGGATACCGGAAGAACATTTCCCTCCATAGCCCTTTTATCCGTCCTATACTTGTTTCCACACATACGCTCGAGCGCGTACTGAACATCAAAAAGGCGATCAGTGAACTACGCCGCGTGACGCGTAAACGCTTGATTATTGTGGTGCCTAAACAGCGCGCCTATAAATATACTTTTGACCTGCACGTGCATTTCTTTCCGTACAAATGGTCGCTGCTCGCTTATATGACTGAGGCCACGGGTTCTCGGGACATTCGCTTGCTGGGCGGTGACTGGTACTATCAGGAAGACCTGTAGAGAACTACGAAAAAGTCCAATATTTGTTGAGCAAGAAGTTCATTGCCGGGATCACGGTTACCGTCAGTATCTGAGCGAGCATATACCAGAGCTCCAGAACATTTATCATCAGGTACATCAGTAGCAGGTTACTTAGGAAACCTATACCCGAGACAACAAGATAGCGTGGTAGCGTGCTGGTGTGCTTGCTGTTGTTTTCAAAAGTCCAGTTTTTGTTGAGCAGGTAAGATTGAATAACCACCCAGATAAAAACGACCGATGAGCCCACTAGTGGTTCAAATGACAAGTACTCAACAGTGGCATACAGCAATGATAAATGCGTGATGGTACCCAAGCCACCGACAACAAAATACTTTGCCATAGAAACAAGCATTATTTCTAGCGTCTGCTTTTGGGTTCTTTGGAGTCGTCGGCGATCAGGAATCTAGGCCTGCCCTTCACCTCGTCATAAATTCTCGCCAGATACTCGCCAATAATACCCAGCGAAAACATAATGGCGCCGCCGATGATCAGTAATAGTAAAATCACCGTAGAAAAACCGCTGACCGCAACGCCGGTACTGTATTGATACAGAGTCGATATTCCCAAAAACACAGAAAAAACAATAAATACGATGCCGGCGAACGTGATCAGGTGAAGCGGGGCAGAAGAGTAGGCTGCTATGCTGGTAAACGCCAGCTTGAACAGATCAACGGTGCTCCACTTCGAAACACTATCGACCCGTTCAGCCACATCGAAGCCTATCTGCTCACGGCTAAATCCAACCCAGGCGCTCATACCCCGGAAGAAAATATTTTTTTCAGGCAGTTCCCTCCAGGCATCGACGACACGCTTGTCCATCAATTTGAAATCGGAAGCATTTTTAAGGTTGACGCCCGACAGGCGGGAGAACAGGGCATAGAAACCGTTCGCTGCGATTTTTGCGATGAAGGGCTCGTCGCCTCGAGAGCGTTTGACTGCCTCGACGATATCGACAGAGCCGGACTGCCAGATATTGTACATGTCCTTGATCAGCGCCGGGGGATGTTGCAGGTCGGCGTCCAGAACAACCACCGCTCTGGCGTCTGCCAGTTCGAGGCCGGCACACAGAGCGGACTCCTTGCCGAAATTGCGTGACAGTCTGACCGCGTGTACTTCACTGTGACGCGGGCATAGCTCCTCGGTCAGTAACCTCCAGGTGGCATCGCTTGATCCATCGTCTACGACAAGCAGCTCAAAGCTCTGCAGGTCTTCAATTTTGGTGACTTCGGCGATAATGGTTTCTATCGCATCGACGATAATCGATTGCTCATTAAAGACAGGGATGACAAGTGCTAGATCTTTCATAGTGCCACTCTTGTGTTGGTTTTCCCGGTTAAAGTCTACCTGGCTAAAGCCGGTATCGAATCCAGATCAATCAGTTCATGTATTTTATAGGGTTGGGAATAAAGTCTGTCATTTGGCTGTGCTGACCATACGGCAATGGACGCGTCGGCGAGCTCATAGCCAATCATGCGTACTTGATAGGCAAGCTCTCTATACTGGACGCTCCATTCATTACAGTCAGGAGTGGAAAACAAGAAGCCGTTGTGGTCCCCGAAGATATAAACAAAGCAGCTCTCGCTGGTCAGCTGGTCAGAAAACTGAAACGATAGCGCGCCGGTGTCAGGGTTGTAATTAGCATGCTCAATTAACGGAAGGTCAGCGGCTAGGGTGTTGTCTACCGGCTTCAGCTTACCTCTTTTGCGTCCCAGACGATGATCGGATTTACCTTCGATATTATGATACTTAAGCTGACCTACATCGTTTACGGTTAGTGTTCCCCAGGCGTTGTTGCGCAATTTGGCGATGTACGTCCAGACAGAATATCCCTGCCCGGCCATTTGCGAGAACAGGGGCATACGAAGATAGTGATCGGGGTCTGATTCAAGAATATACTGATAGGCTTTGCCACCCCCCATTGTGTACGGCGGCACAGGTTCTTGTAGGCGCGCGTAGAAGGCGCCGACACTGCAGGCGAAAACAACGCAATAAGTCAGGCCGGTGACCGTTTTTGAGGGCGTGCGACTACAGAGGTAGGAGATGAACATCACAAGAGCTACCGTTGGCGCAAACAGCCATCGGGGCATAAGGAACCCGATGGCAAACATTGGTAGTAAAGCAATAAGTGGTAGCGCCAGGCCGAATACCCCAACTAAAAGCCCTAGCTTTACCGAAGGTGTTATCTGCCGGAAATTAGTCGCCAGCAGCACGCCCAGGAGTGCCAGCATTATGATGGCAGCAACAGGGCTAGAGAAAGTGGTAGTTAGTAGTTGCAGGGTGATGAGGATCAGTGCCCCCTCTTGCTCCAGAACATTCAAGATTGTTATTCCGCCGGTGTAGCCACCATATCCGCCCAGCATATACATACGCCAGGCCAGATAGGAAAACAGAACCACGGCATAGGGCAGGCTTAGTAAAACTCGCCGCTTGAAACTTCCCGGGTAGAGGAAAAAAATGATACCGGGCAAGGGGATGAAGACTTCCTTTGCCGTCATCGACAAGCCGTACGATAAAACAGAGAGAGCCAGCCAGGCAGGCGATGACCCCCTACTGTAAGTTTGCGCACAAAAAAAACTCAGCAGACAAAAAATCATGCCCTCAAGGTAGTGGCGGTTGATGATGTCGTCGACGACTGAAAAGGTCGCTGGTAGGGTGAGGATGGCAAGACAAAAAATACTCGCATTCAGAATGGAGCCGGTGGCTCGATAAAGGATCAGGTAGATCAACGCCACCATGATAGCCAGAGAGACGAGATGGTGAACTCTGTACCCCAGGGGATCAACCTGGAAAAAGCTGTAATCGATATCCCACGACAGAGTGACCCATGGCGTAAAGTTGTTGTAAGTCAAAAATTGGTACTTGTGAGGCGAGGTCAAATATTCGATAGGTGAGTAGGCGATTGCCTGGGCGAGTATGATTGGCGAATCAATGATGCCAAAAGGCCAATGGATGGTTTTAATATTGAGTATCAGCAGGGCGGCCAGCAGGCAGGCCAGGCTGAGTGCGATCTTTATTCCCGAGCGTGAATAAAATTTGTATGTTGTCATGGATGGACAGGCGACCTCTCGAGGTGGCTCGATCCCCTATTTATAGTTCTATGTGGCCGGGAGTGAGTATAAACGATAAGCGGCCACCGTGGTAGCGCGTGCATTGAGCTCTGGTTCACATAGCAGTGTTTTTCATGGAACTACCGCTGGCGTAATGCTGCAAGTCCGCCCTTGTGTGCGCCTGTTTTGCCCAACAAGTTATTGTATTCTTTAGGGTCGGCCTCGAGGTCGTAGAGCTCTTCGCCACCATCGGCATAGCGCGTCCAGCGCCACTTGCCTACGCGCGTTGAAACTGCATCTCCCCAGCGCATATGCGCTGGCCGTTCACTGGCCGTCTGGGATGTAATGCCGATCAGACTTTGTCCTTCAAACTGCGCTGGCGTGGCAATGCCAGCAATGTCGGTGAGTGTTGGCGCAAGGTCCAGCAGGCTCACCGGTTGATCAAAGCTGCCGCCGGGTTCAAGTAACCACGGTGCACGGATAAGAAGAGGTACTCGGGTGGCCTGCTCCCACAACGCCATTTTTCGCCAGTGCAGTTTTTCGCCGAGGTGGTAGCCGTGGTCAGACCACAGTACCACCGCAGTGTTATCGGCGTACTCGCTGGCGTCCAGGGCATCAAGAATTTGACCAACCATGGCATCGGTGTGGCTGCAAGCTGCCAGATAGGCCTGTACATGTTGTCGCCAGAGGCCCGACTGTACGACTAGTTCATGCTGCGTCGTTTGCTGACCGTCAATGGTAAGAGCTGGGTTGTGTGCCAGGTCAACGCCAGCCGAAGGTATATCATCCAGGTCATCGGCGCGCACCTCAGGAAGCACCACATCTTCCAGTGGATGCAGGTCGAAGGCCCATTGCGGCAGACGCCAGGGTACATGCGGTTGATACAAGCCGATGGCCATGAACCACGGTTTTTCCCGCGGCGTGTTCAACTGGTCAATGGTGAAATTTGCCGTTAACTGATCGGCGTGCACCTCACCCTCGGGCAGGGTGCCGAAATCGAATGCTGTGCCGTGGTCGCCCCAGTCCCAGGGAAAGTCCTTATAGGGCTGAAAAATATCCCAAAAACGCCGCGTGCCCACCTGATAATGAAAAACCTTGCCGGTGGATATCGTTTCATAACCCGCCTCTGAAAACCAATGCGGCAGCGGGTACAGGTCCTGGGCATTGAAAAGCTTTGCGTACGCCGGGTCGTCTTCGACACCGTCCAGTAAGAGTGATTCAGGTGTCATTCCCCAGAGGGTTGAACCACGGCTGGCAATGCAAACCGGCACAGAACAATAGGCGCTGTTGAAGGAATAGGATTGCGCCCGCAGCCGATCGATATTGGGCGTGTGGACGCCCGGGTGCGCGTTGTTATAGCCGACCCAGTCGCTTAGGTCGTCGATGCACAATAAGAGAATATTGGGTTTTTTGCCCGGCGCGGTTTGTTTTGTTGGTGCTGAGTTGCTTCCGGTATCAAGGCTAGCACCGTCGGCGGTATCCTGACTCGATTTGCGGTAGCCAATAACCGCAGCCGCAGCCGCAGCCGCAGCAGTGAGTAGTGTTCGTCGGCGCATTACCATATTATTTTTCGTCCCAGTATCGAGTCATCTTCAGATACAGAAAAAAGGCAATTCAGTTTGACAGATATACAGTTTGTTAGCAGCATTTTTCTATTAGGCTTGCTTAGTTCATTAATTATCCTTTTTAATATAGTCGCTCCATTTTTAGTTCAAGTTCAACTTAATTTGAGTTCCATAGATTATGGAAATTTGGCATTTCTAATAGGCATCGCATGGCTATTTGGAAATATCGTAAGCCGGTTCTTCATAGCTAAGCCCGTTAAGATCAGGATGAAATATTCAATCCTAGGCTTATTGCTTTCTGCAATTTTTATGGTGTTTATACGTCAGACAATGCCGTTAAGTCTGCTCTCTCGGGCTTGGAACAGGGTCCATCGTCTTTTTTGGCGGATTTATTTTCCCTGTTTTTGTTGGCTACAACCTGGCGCGCTATCGCAACATGGCCTCAACATCTAACGCACTTTTGTTCTCTGGTATTTGGGTGGCGTGCAGTGCAAGCACGATTACAGCACACTCGGTGACCATCGTTCGATTCATGCAGAGCATTGGGGTACCCGAAGAACACTTCCCTCCATAGCCCTTTTATCCGTCCTATACTTCGACTGAACACTTATTCACGCGGACATTCAATGCCCAAGTAGTCGTTCACCAGCCCATAGTCCGTCAAGTTCGTTGTGCCGCTTTCGTCTATATCGTACCAACTACTGCCGCCGGCTTCGGCAAACCTGCTCAGATTGTCCAGATCCTCATCATTGACGACACCATCCTGATTGCCATCGACGCTGGCGAGATAACCCTCGGGTGGACCGGGTGGACAGGGTTGAACGCTGTCAGTAATCAAATTTAACTGGTGCACTAGGTCCACGAAAATCGCTTGTTCGGCACTGTCATCCGGTATACCAGTGTCGGGGTTAATCAAGTTGTCTGCTGGTCTGTCGATCTGCGGATTGTATTTCCTTTCGTCAATGCGATAAAATTCAGTGCTAATGCTCGAAGCACAATTGGGATAATCGCCTGCGGGAGGTTGCTCATCACCGAAAAAGTGGTTCTGCACGACCTTGTAATTGTCATTTCGTATCGCCTCAGCAGACAGTGGGTCCATTTTAAGCATTGGCTCCTCCCGGTCATAGAGATACTGGTTGACCTCACAACACTTGGCGTATCCGCCGACGGGCACATCCGGCTGGTCGGGCTCCACCCCCCACCAAACGCCGTTATTGTCATGGCAAACCGATTTGGAAACGGGGATCTGACTACAACTTGTTTGGTTGAAAGTGCAGGGCTGGTTGATAGTGCCACCGGCCTGATGATTATTACCCACCTGAGTGAAATTGTACTTGCGCTGGCTCTCGACGCCGGGCGTGGTGAGGTAGGGCAACATCGATACGGAATCCAAAGCGCGCGGCACAACCTCATGCACATTTTCGATGCCGGCTACTTCGCCAAACAGTTCGTACAGATCGGCGATATTAACCATGTCGCCAACTTCGCGGTTGGGCTCGCTCACCATCGACCCCGCCACAATCAATGGCACCCAAACACCCGTTTGGTAAGCCGTGCCCTTGGCCCCAAATGGATCAAACGGCAACTTCACGGAGTACCCAAGCGTGCCGTTGTCGCCGAGAATAACAATCAGCGTATTACTATCTGGACTGAGAACCAAAGACTTGTCGTCATTGAGCGTAGCCGCGCCAATAGACACCAGCAGTCGAGACAGCTCGCTATCAAGTGCCTCAATCATCAGCGTGGTGAGTTCGCGTTGTTCAACCAAAACTTGATTCTCAAGTTCAGGTGAGGCTCCCTCAGGCGCGGCACAAAGTAGTCGACTCACTACCTCAGCATCTTCAGACAAAAGTGACTGCGGAGGCTGCATCACCGGGGTATGAGCGGTGGCGAAACTGATAGTCGCCGACCACGGAGTGTCCTTGGGACGACTCGTTATCCAATCGATGGCGCCGTCAACCGGCACAATGCCACGGAAAGTCCGCGCGCGAAGATCTGTAAGCGATACTTCGATGGCCTGACCCTCCTCGTCATTGATCCACAGCGGAGAGACATAATGGGCGCTAAGGATGCTGAAACCCTTCTGTATGTTTTCGGGGGCAGGCATGCTGCACGACTGATTTGGGTCTAGAATTCCACCACTGTCTCGGCAGGCGCGCCCAGGCGGGATACCACCCTCGGCACTCATCTGAGAGCACTGCTCACCACCGCCGGTATAACACGCCCCGGTATCTGCACCATAGAAGGCATCCTGCGCTGCGCTCGGCACAAACCCGCACATGTAGCGGCCCTCGTATTCCTCGCCTAGTCCGGCTGAGGTGTCGATCGAGGAGGGATCACCGGTTTCATCCTCCCAGCCAGAATAGTAGTCCCAACCCAGTGCGCTAACCATGGCATTACCGGCAGGGTTGTTCTGCTGCAAGCCAACATGAAATTTACCGAACAACGCATTCTGGTAGCCGCGTTCTTTTAGCAACTTAGGCATCGTGAGCTCGTAGGGCGAAAGCTGGTAGTTAGCGAGGTCGTACTGGCCCAGCGCGCCTAGCACCTGGGTGCGCAATGGGAATCGGCCGGTAAAAAAAACCGCGCGCGAGGTAGAGCACGCTGGCATGGACCAGGCGTTGCGAAAAAGCACCCCCTGCTGTGCGATGGTGTCGATATTGGGCAGCTGGGGTGATCGATCCAACGGCTGCGATGGAGTGGGGATTTGATTGAAGGGCCCTAGACCACCATAGCCAAATACCGTCATCTGGTCGATACCGACATCGTCCATGACGATAAACAGGATATTCGGGGGAATGGTTTTAGGGTCCTCGTCGTTGTTGTTTGAGGAATTACAGCCAGTTAAAAGCCCCGTCAACGCGATTAGGAGGCACGGAAGCACCGATGAAACACCAATATGATTTATCCCGCATTTTTGCGGCATGCCCTGATATAAAAAGGCTAGATGACCAAAAAGGCGGCGTATTAATGAAGCGAGTACTCCGCGCTGTGGTGCTGTTGAAGTGTTGGTCATAAGAAACATCGTCCGTGATTTCATTATAAAAAAATGTTAACACAGGAATGCCGATGAGTCACTTGGGTGCTGCGGGCTTGGGAAGGTAGTGCCCTTGGTGGTCGAGTAAAGTGCTAGGTGGTCGCTATCTCTTACTTTGGGGATACTTAAGACCTACAGCGAATATAGCGGGGAATAGCGGTGCGGACGCTGCTGTGGTTTGGGTTACTACCCTACTCAACTGAAACCACGAGCGTGAGAGCCTGTGACAGCAAAACGGCCCCCGAAGGAGCCGCTGTGTATCTGAATATCCAAGGGAACCTATTCAGACTTTGCGAAGCTTTCTGACAGCCACTAGTGATAGCAGTCCTGCCATGATGCCCAGTAGCCAAAGTGGGCTGGTTGGGACGGGCGTTGCTGCTGGGGCTGCTGCTTGGGTCGCGGTGACACTTCCTGTTTGGCCAGTATCAGGCGTAAAGGTTCGCTGCGGATTATCCCAGCCCGAAGCACCTTGAGCACTTGCTCCTCCTCTCCAGATAGCCCGGCACCCTTGCAGATGCCTCTCAATCGAAGAATCAGCTCGCCCTCGCTGTCTTCGTTGCTGATCATCAAGACTTTTCTGCGGTCCACGCTGCCATCGCCCACGAAACCTGTAAGGTCTCTTCCCAATGTCATAGACAGGGCCATAGAAAGCATAAGTCAGACAATGCCGTTAAGTCTGCTCTCACTCGGGCTTGGACCATGGTCCATCATCTTTTTTGGCGTATTTATTTTCCCTGTTTTTGTTGGCTACAACCTGGCGCGTTATCGCAACATGGCCTCAACATCTAACGCACTTTTGTTCTCTGGTATTTGGTTGGCCTGCAGTGCAAGCACGATTACAGCACACTCGGTGACCATCGTTCGATTCATGCAGAGCATTGGGGTACCCGAAGAACACTTCCCTCCATAGCCCTTTTATCCGTCCTATACTTCGTGAGTAACGATATGAAGCTAGCCGTGATTGAAGATGCTGTTGCTTATGTGTTCCAGTGCTTCGTCAGTGCTTCGTCAGTGCTTCGTCAGTGCGCCGCCTAACTGCTCAATCATAAAGTCCCTAAAAACCCTGATTCGCTCTCGGTTGCGCAAATCCGGGTGGCTGAGTAGCCACACACCCTGGTCGAATTGATACAGCGCCGGTGATACCGCCTGCAACTGGTGTGTTTTCGGGAATCGCAACGGGGATAACAAACTTACACCCATACCCGCATTGACCGCCTCAAACAGTTCATTGTAACTGTCGGTTCGCAATACGATTCGCGCGTTGGGTATGTTCCGTTTCAGTGCAGGTTCCATATTCAGCAAACTATCGTCATCGTGCCAAACCAGCCAATCATATTCATCTAGGTTCCGCGCTCCCGCCCGTTCGAGATAGGCATGACTACCGAATATATCAATGGGGAGTTGACCAAGCTTGCGGGCGACCAACGCTTCCGGTGGATTATTGGTCAGACGAATGGCAACATCGGCCTCCATTCGAGCTATTTCGCTACGCTCACCGCCTGCGGTCAGCACCAAATTGATGTCTGGATACCGGCGGTGGAAGGCAACCAGCAATGGGGCCAGATTCAATAGACCGCTGCTGGGCTTACTGATTTTCAGGGTGCCACGCAGTTCGGCCTCACTGCCGCTGAAGACACCCTGGATCTGATTTATCTCACGTTCTACCTGAGCTGCGTGCGCTTTTAGGGCAAGCCCATCGTCAGTTAACCGATAACCGTTATTGAGACGATCAAACAAGCGGACGTTGAGTTGCTGCTCGAGCTTTTCCAGGCGCCGGGCAACCGTTGAATGATTGACGCGCAGCTGCTTAGCCGCGCCACTCAAGGAGCCGGTGCGCGCTACTGCCAGAAAGTACTCTAAATGACCCCAATCCACTTATGCATATTCGCACAATGGTTATGCAATTGTCGATAATTTACGCATGACAAAACACGGGCTAGACTACTGCGCGTTCCATGAATGTACCCACTCCCGTCTAACTTGAATAGGGCTGCAACATGAAAGCGACATTAATCAAAATTGTAGGCGGCATAGTCCTCGGGCTCGGCTTACTGGTCCTGGCGCTGCCAACGATCTTGCACAAGGCGGGTTTACACCCTGAATATGACGGCGAAGCAGTGCAACTACCCGCAGGTAAACGAGCGTTGATTATTGCGACCAACCAGGCCGTTTTGTCTGCCCCCGGTGAGACCACTGGCGATGCCACAGGCGTGATGGCGTCAGAGATGACCCACCCTTACTAT
>Ga0209502_10004504_pt1 | contig 10423 bp, 13 predicted proteins | sample ArcticOcean_MG_C_10_FD_187442 | JGI IMG/M metagenome (GOLD analysis project Ga0209502, IMG submission 187442) | Marine microbial communities from western Arctic Ocean - ArcticOcean_MG_CB11_90 (SPAdes) (version 2) | ecosystem: Environmental > Aquatic > Marine > Oceanic | place: Arctic Ocean...
AAATTAGTAACACACGGTTGTAAAACAACACATTTATTTTTATAATCTATCTCTAATATTTTATTAAATTTTCCCATACTTAATAAAACACAATCTGCTAAAGGAAGTGCTCCTCCTGATAAACCAGTGCCAGCACCTCTTGGCACAACCTTAATTTTATTTTCGTTACAGTACTTGAGAATTTCACTTACCTGTTCAACTGTTTCTGGTAAAACGACTAGAAGTGGTTTTTGTTTATACGCTGCAAGAGCATCTGTCTCGTAAGGTCTAACCTCATCTTCATGTGAAAGAATATTTTCACTTTTTAAAATTTTTTTTAAGTCTAAGGCTATTTTATCTTTACTAGATAAAATTGATTTATCAACTTTAGGCATTTGTAGACTTGTCATTTTATAATTCTATAATTTTTAAGACGTTAGGTCAAAAAACAACACTACTTATCCAAGCATTTTTTTGATCTTTTCAAGGGCTTTTTCAATATTTTCTATCGAAGCTGCAAAACTAAATCTTGCATAGTCAGTTGAAGTTTTACCAAAAGCAGTGCCTGGAACGATTGCTACCCCAGCTTCATGCATGCATTTTTTTGAGAATTCTGAACCATTTAACCCTGTTCCTATTACTTTAGGAAAGGCATAGAAAGCCCCCCCTGGCACACTACATTCAATGCCTGGTAGATTGTTTAATCCTGAGTGAATAAATTTACGTCTCTTATCAAATTCCTTCATCATATTGTTGATAGGTTCGTCTGAACCATCCAAAGCAGCTATACCAGCAAACTGGGAAGGTGCGTTGACACACGATACACTATTAATAATTAATTTATTTACATGTGGAATTAATTTTTCTGGCCATACGCTCCAGCCCATTCTCCAGCCAGTCATCGAGTAAGCTTTGCTCCATCCGTCTAAAACTATTAATCTGTCTTGCAGATCAGGATAATTAAAAAATGTTGGCATCTCTTTACCGTCATAAATCTGACGGCTATAAATTTCATCACTTAAAATTGCAACGTGGGGATGCTTCTTAAGCCCTTCTGCCAAAAAATCTATCGTTGGTTTTTCAACAAAGCTTCCTGTTGGATTATTAGGGTTAATTAATATTAACAGCCTGGTTTTATCCGTGATTAAAGATAAAATTTTTTCCGGGTCAAATTTTAAATCCTTATCTTGTGTTAAATCATAAGGAATTGCTTTTGAGCCTGAGTAGTTAATCATAGACTCATAAATTGGGAATCCTGGTGTCGGGTGAATTATTTCAGCTCCTTCTTCGCCAAAAATTGAAATTGCATAAAACATAGTAGGTTTACCGCCCGGCATTATTAAAACTCTCTCAGGGTCCACGTCTTTATTGTAAAGTTTTTTAATTTTTCTTGTTACTGCCTGTCTGCATTCTAGAATACCATTAGATAAAACATATCCGTGATGACCATCATCTAAGGCTTTTTTTGCAGCTTCCACAACATGTTGTGGAGTTTTAAAGTCAGGTTGGCCCAAACCAAGGTGGATCATTTCTTTTCCTTGGGCTTCAAGTTTTTTTGCTTCAGCTAATATACTAAAAGCAGACTCTGTGCCTAATCTCTCTAAATTTTTAGCTAACTTCATATTTGATTTGTTTAGTTATTTTTTTTGTCAATTCTAATATAACTTATTCCTATTAAAATTATATTAACACATTATTTTATCTGTAAATAATTTTATTTGGGTTTAAATCTTTTATACTTTTACACCCCATTAAAATCATATCTCTTCTAATCTCATCTCTCATTCTTTGTAGAACCATTTCTACTCCCTTCTGACCTCCAGCACTTAAAGCGAACAAGAAACCTTTTCCGAAACTACATGCTGTTGCACCCATAGCTAAAGCTTTTAAAACATGTGTGCCTCTTCTAATTCCACCATCTACAATAATTTCAATTTTTCCTCCAACAGCATCAACAATTGCAGGAAGTTGATCGAAAGGTGATCGCGAACCATCTAACTGTCTACCGCCATGATTTGAAAGCATTATTGCGGAGGCACCAATATCAACTGCCTTCTTTGCGTCTTCAACTGACATCAAGCCTTTCAAAGCAAATGGACCATTCCAACGCTTCACACAGTATTCTGCATCTTTCCAGCTCATTGCCGGATCGTACTGCTCATTAATATATTCCATTACTCCTTTTGCGATACTTGAACCTTTTTTAGTAAAATGAGCAACGTTCGCCAATTCAAATTTTCCGTGAGTTAAGTAATTTACGGTCCAAGTTGGATGGGCAGCAAAACTCATCAGGCTTTCTAAGGTAAGTTTTGGTGGAGTTGTAAAACCAGTTCTATGATCTCTTTCTCTATTTCCTGCAACAACTGTATCAACGGTCAAACATAAACCTTTAAATCCTGAGCTTTTACATCTGTCTATTAAGTTGTCGGTAAGTGCTTGGTCTTTATGTATATAAAGTTGAAATAATTTTGGTCCTTCCGAAATGTTTGCAATTTCTTCAATTGATGAGGTTGCCATTGTTGACATACTATAAAAAGTTCCAAATTTTTCAGCTGCTCTTGCGGATGCTTTATCTCCATCATGATGGTAAAGACGCTGCATCGCAGTTGGAGATAAAAATAAAGGCATATCAATTTTTTGACCAAAAACTTCAACAGAAAGATCTGGCTCGCCTACGCTGGCTAAAATATTTGGAATCAAATCGCATTTAGAAAAAGAATCTGTATTTCTTTTTAACGTTATTTCATCGTCTGCGCCGCCGTCTATATAGTGAAAAATTGGTGAAGGTAGGTTTTTTTTTGCTAATTTTCTAAAATCTTCAATATTGTAACAATCTTTAATAGACATTTTTAATTAAAACTTTTTAGAGATTGTTACTGATTGATTATCTGTGCCAGGATTGACATCTCCCCAGTCATTGTTTGAGATGTGACTATAGCTGTAACCAAGATTAGTATTTTTAAATAAATCTACACCGACTTTTATTTCTGATTTAAATTCAAGTGCACTTCCTAAATTTTTTCCATCTCCAGCTTCGTAATATCCAGGTGCAAAGCTTGGTGATATATTTATAGGTCCTAAATTATAATCTGCCTCAATACCAGTGTATAAATAAATTGAATTTTTTTTTGTAACAAAAGCTCCGGTAGTAGGTGAGAACCTTCCTATCCAAGTGTCACGGAATAAATCCTTATTTTTATGTTCCACACCCATTAGAGTGGTTTGATCATCGCCTTCTTTATCTATTGTATCAAATGTACCTGTATAAACTGATATGTTATTATTTTTTTCATCAAAAGATCTTGCTTTGTCTGTTCTTTTTTCTTTTTGGTAAGATTTATTTCCAGACATAGTTTCCGTAATTCGTTTTTTTGCACACGCAAAGTCTTGACGAAGATTTGTTGGACCTTTTGTCTTAGGACACTCCGTTTTAGACGCTTCTGTCTTAGTAGATTCTGTTATTTTTTTTTCTTCTGTGTAAGATTCATTTCCAGTTAAGGTTTTCATAATTTGGTTTTTTGCGTTCCTGAGATCTTCACGAATCGTTTCAGCACTTTTAGCTTCGACAACTACTAAGTTAAAGCTAAGAAAGGTAATAAAAAACAATAAAAATTTTGGTTTCATTTTGATGAAAAATACTACCTTAAGTTTAAAAAGTATACATTCAATTAGCCTTGTTGTTCTTGCTTTTTCTTACGATAAAAAAAATAAACAAGCCTCCCGCTATGAATATGAAATAAGGTAAAATCCAAAGAATTAAATTACTTTTACTAAAGGTCGGTTGATAAACTATCCACTCACCATATTTACTAATTAAAAAAGTATAAATTTCATCTTTAGTTTTTCCTTCATTAACTTGATCTTGAACAACTAATTTTATAGTGGCAGCAAAATCTGAATTAGAATCAGCAATTGATTGTCCTTGACAAACTAAACATCTCAAATTTTTATAAATTTCTGATAACTCTTTTTTATTGTCATTTGAATTTAAAACAGCTAAAAATAAAAAGTAAATTATAAAGAAAAAAATTTTTATTTTCATTGTATTATTTTTAAAACATCTTCAAATTGAACTTGATCAATTGGACCGATAATCTTTTTTATCACAGTCAGCTCATTATTAACTAATATAGATTCAGGTATCCCGTAAATTCCAAATGAAATTGAAATTTTACCGTCAGTATCTTTTCCAACAAAGTTATAAGGGTTACCTAAATCTTTTAAAAAATTATTAGCATTAATTTTTTTATCTTTAAAATTAATCCCTATTATCTTAATTCTTTTGTTTTGGTTTGATAGACTCAATAAATACTTATGTTCAGCTCTACATGGAGCACACCATGAGGCAAAAAAATTAATTAAAGTATATTTATTTTTTCTTAAATCTTCTTCAGAAATATATTGATTCTCATTATTTATTTCAGTTATATGAAAGTTACTAATTTTACTTCCAATAAGACTTTTAGTATCATAATTATTATCTATTTTTAACCCCAGCCAAAAGACGCTAAGAAAAAAAATTATAAAACTAAAAATTATAATTTTTGAAATACTAATTTTCATTTTTTTTTAAAATTAATTGTATAAAGCCTCCGAGTGAAATCATTAAAGCTGAGATCCAAATCCAAATCATGAACGGTTTTTTTTGAAATTTAATATTATAATAGTCAGATCTGGACACGTTACTCATAGTTAAGTAAAGATCTGAAGTAACTCTTGTCTTTATAGCAGCTTCATATGTTAAAGTTTCTGGATTTGAATAAATTCTTATTTCAGGATTTAAATATTGAACTAAATTGCTTTTAAGATTTGTTAATTTAAAATTACCAATTACTGCTTTATAGTTTTTATTTTCTTTAATTTTTATTTCTTCAAAATTAATTTCATAATTATTTGTTTCTTTGATTTCTCCAACTTTTAAATTAAAGTCTTCCTCAAGAGAAAATTGATAATTAATGCCGATAAAAAAAACAAGGAAACCGAAACTTAAATGAGAAGTAACCCTTGGTAATTTAAATTTGTTTTTTTTATTAAAAATGTTTTTTATATCTAAAAGTGAATATAAAATTAAGAATATTGCTGCTATAAAAATTAAATTAGACAACAAGCTATATTTACCAAAAAAATAAAAGATAAATAAATTTATTATTATTGCACCTAAAATAAGAAATAAAATTTTATAAAAAAATTTATTTTGTGATTTAATCCAACTAAATTTTGGTCCAATAGCCATTAAAAACATAAGTGGTATGGCCAGTGGAATAATGACAATATTAAAAAATGGAGGCCCAACGGAAATTTTTACGTTAGTTAACACGTCAAGAAAAATTGGATAAAGCATCCCTATTAATACGGTTACTAGAAAAAAAACCATAAACCAGTTATTTGCTAAAATAAAAGTCTCTCGACTTTTTAAATTAAAATTATAATTTTCTTTTTTATATTTTGTAAAAAAAATTATTAAGGCTGAAAAAATCATAAAAGATAGAAATGAAAGTATGTATATTCCTCTAGAAGGATCACTCGCAAAAGTATGGACTGAATTTAGAATTCCAGATCTAACTAAAAAAGTGCCAGTTACGCTTAAAATAAATGTTGAAAGGCAAAGTATGATCACCCAAGAATAAAGAGTATTTCTTTTCTCAAGTACAATAAGAGAATGCATTAAGGCTGTAATAGCAAACCACGGAAGTAGTGAAGCATTCTCTACAGGATCCCAAAACCAGAAGCCACCCCAACCTAATTCGTAATAAGCCCAAATCGACCCCACAATAATTCCAAGTGTCTGGAAACACCAAGAAATTTTAACCCAAGTTTTGATTGACTGAGCAAATAATTTTCCGGCATAACTTGAAAGTAATGAAGCCATGGCAGCAGAAAAATAAATTGAGCAACCAACAAACCCAACATAAAGGAGCGGTGGGTGAATTGCTAATGCTGGATCTTGAAGAATAGGATTTAGCCCCAAACCCTCAGCTGGAACTGGATAAATAGAATTAAAAGGATTTGAATTTAATAATAAAAAAAACAAAAAACCTAAAATTAAAATATTTTGAAAGATTAAAGTATAAAGTCTAAATTTTTTATTATGGGTGTGATTAAAAATTAAAAATAAATAAGAAAATATAACTAAAATATTAACCCATAAGAGCAAGCTACCTTCGTGGTTACCCCACGTACCTGCTATTTTGTAAAAAAGTGGTTTTGCTGTATGTGAATTCTCATAAACATTTATGAGTGAAAAGTCAGAATTTATAAAACCAATTATTAGCGTAAAAAAACTCAAAACTGTGAACGTTATTTGAAATAGACTTAATTGGTAAATATTTTTTCTAATAGATTGACTGGAAGTCTTTAGTTCTAGGCTAGAATTGTAGATAATTAAGAAACTCAAAATTAGAACTAAAAGAAGTAAAGCAACTCCAATATTACTTAGCATTTTTTTTTATTATTTCTTTGATTTCTGGAGGCATATAATTTTCATCGTGCTTAGCTAGTATTCTGCTTGCGATAAAAAAATTTTTATCACTTAGCTTTCCTTCTGCAACTACACCTTTCCCTTCTGCAAATAAATTTGGGACACTTCCTGAATAACTAATTAGAATTTCATTTTCAAAGTCAGTCACTGTGAATTGTATATTTTTTTGATTTATCGTTATTGATCCTTTTTTAACCATACCGCCTACTCTCATAGCTTTTCCAAAAGGAATATCTTCTCTTTGTTTTATTTCAGTAGGAGATGAAAAATATAAGATATTTTTTTTTAATGAGTTGAGAATAAAAAAAACAGATAAAATCGATAGTAAGAGAATTAAAATTAAAAATATTATTCTTTTTTTAACTCTTTTAGTAAGCATTAAAATGCTCTTAATTCATCTTAGAGTTTGTCGCTAATATTTGTTGCGCAATTTTAGAATTTTCTAAAGCTTTACTTTTTTCTTTTACTGATAAGTTATGAAGCTCACTTAAAAAATCACTTTCATATTTTCTTAAAGTTTTTTTTGTTTTCAAATAAAATACTACACAAGAGATGAACACAAGACCAAAAGACAACCAAACGTATAGTCCATAACCATTCATTGCTAAAAATTCTGTAATCATATTCTTTTTATGTTTTTTTTCTTTATTCTAATGATTTCTGTTTTATATTTCATTAGAAAAATTAACGCACCATATAGCAAAAAAACCAGCAACATTACCAACAATGGAAGCAACATTGACGGATGTACGCTGCTTGGTCCTACAATCTTTATACTTGCTGGTTGGTGAAGTGTTGTCCACCATTCAACTGAATATTTAATAATAGGCAAATTTATCGAACCTATAATTGCTATAATTGAAGAAACTTTTACAATTAATTCTTCTCCATTTAATAGTTTAAATGCTAAAATATAAAAAATATAAAATAGCATCAACACAAACATGGATGTTAGCCTAGCGTCCCAAGCCCACCAGGTTCCCCAAGTTGGTTGGCCCCATAAAGAACCAGTAATAATTGCTAAACAAGTAAATAACAAACCGATTGGCGCTATACTTTTATTAATAAAATAAAAATTTCTTATTTTAAAAATAAAGTTAAGTATGGAGAGAAATGTGATAAAAGCAAAACATGCTAACCCCAACCAAGCAGCGGGTACATGTACATACATAATTCTAACGGAATCACCTTGAATATAATCAGGAGGTGATAAGACTAAAGCAAAAGTTAAGCCAATAATTAAAATTAAAAAAAAAATTGAATTTATAAAATTAATTAATTTTTGAATTAAAAAATAAATATTGCTAGTTGAAAAAAGTTTAAACATCTTGGTATAAATCAAATATATTAGTTTTTATTTTAAATAAAGAAGGTTATTTTCCCTAATTGAGAATGTTGAAACATTTAAGAGGGTATATTAATCCTCGACTAGACATTAACATTTGTAAATATAATTAGATTTTTTGTTCTAGGTTTGATCTAATATTGTTAGATTTGTGGAGACTCTTTTCGAATTAATTAGATAACTTGAGGTAGTTTGATCCCTTTTTTCCAACAAAGATCTCGCTAATAAGCGGATGTTTTACTGGCTTCTTTGAATTGTCCATTAAAAGATTTTGTTCAGAAACATAGGCTTCATAAGTCACATTGTTGCTCTCAGCTAACAGATGGTAGAAAGGCTGATCTTTTCTGGGTCTTACATCCTTTGGGATAGATTGATACCACTCTTCAGAATTATTAAATTCAAAATCAACATCATAAATTACTCCACGAAAATCAAAGTGTTTGTGTTTTACGATTGTTCCGATAGAAAATTTTGCGAGGTTTAGTGTCATTTATTAAAGATAGTAACTTTTAATTATAAATCAATATATAAATTTATTTAAAAATAGATTTATGTTAGGATTGAAGTGTGAATAAGTCTTTATTAAAGTTTATTACTGACTTTGGTCCTTTATTAATTTTTTTTGTAGTTTACTCTAGAAGTGGAAAAAATTTAAGCACTGCTATTCCCCCGCTTATTGTTGCAACTATAATTGCCGTTCTTATCAGCTATATAGCTGAAAAAAAAATTCCTTACATTCCTCTGATTGGAGGAATAATTATATCTGTTTTTGGAGGACTAACTCTCTACTTTAATAATCCAGTGTTTCTCTACATGAAGCCAACAATAATAAATATTTTTTTTGGTTTTGCTTTAACTTTTGAGAAGTTTTTCACTAAAGAACATATCTTAAAAAAAATACTTGGTAGGTCTATATCTTTGTCCGATGAAGGCTGGAAAATTATGACAATAAGATGGGTGTTTTTTTTCTTCGCATTGGCTTTATTAAATGAATATGTTTGGAGAACACAAACAGAAGAGTTTTGGGTAAATTTTAAAGTTTGGGGCATTCTTCCAATAACTTTTATTTTTACAGCTTTTCAAATGTTTTTAATTAATAAGCACAAAATATGAGTAACTTAAAATTAGTAGTAAATAACGTTCCTAATAATAGTGATAAAGAGATTTTTTTTGTGAAAAAAGAGCTTCAAACTATTTTAAATCTTTATGGAAAAATGGTTTCAAACGGAACCTGGAAAGACTATGGGGTTTCTATTGGACCTAGAGAAATCTCTTTTGATATTTATCAACGTGCTTCTGAAAAACCAATTTATAAAATTTTAAAAAATTTAAAGCCTAAAAATTATGATGAAAAGTTTTATATCAAAGACAAGCATGGAAATGTATTGGAAAAATCTAACGATCTTTTAAATCTTATAAAAAAAACAAAATGGAATAATTTGAGAGCGGTAAAATGACTATCTTCTTTGACCAAAAAGTCTTAATAGCATTATAAATAAATTTATAAAGTCTAGGTAAAGAGTTAATGCACCCATAACTGCTTTTTTACCCATTAGCTCACCACTGTCACTCTCAAGATATCTGTTCTTAATTTTTTGAGTATCGTAAGCAGTCAAGCCAACAAAAATTAAAACTCCTAAAATAGATATTATAAAATACATCATTGATGATTTCATAAATATATTAACTACTGAAGCAATAATGATTCCAAAAAGCCCCATCATTAAAAATGAACCAAGTTTAGTTAAGTCTCTATTTGTAGTGTAACCGTAAAGGCTCATTGAACCAAAAGTTCCTGCTGTAATAAAAAACACTCTAGTTATACTCGCACCCGTGTACATTAAAAAAATTGAAGATAAGGAAGCTCCCATTAAAGCTGCAAATACCCAAAAAGTAGTTTGAGCTTTTGCAGCAGTCATTTTTGCAATATTAAAACTCATATAAAAAACTACTCCTAGTGGAGCCAGCATAAGAACCCATTTTAAACCTGACGTATAAATAGTTGAACCAAAATTAGTTAGGCCCGTTATTTCACCGGCATCACCTGTAACAACCGCAAGCTTAAAAAACAGTAAGGCTATAAAACCAGTCAAAAGAACTCCTGAACCCATATAGTTGTAAACTTTAAGCATGTAGGCTCTTAAGCCTTGATCAATTATTTCTTCTGATGTTGATGATTTTGCTACCGTACTTTGTTTATTAAATTCCATATATCTAACAATATAAGAGTTTTTTTATATTTTTCAATACCTGTATTCTTTACTTATTTGCTTAATTCTAATTAACTTAAAAATAATTGTAATTTTATGAAATTTAAAAAACTTGGAGCTACAGAATTAGATGTAAGCCTAATATGTTTAGGAACTATGACTTGGGGTCAACAGAATTCTGAGGCGGATGGATTCGCTCAAATGGATTATGCTTTAGAACAAGGTATTAATTTTTTTGACACTGCAGAACTTTACGCTACACCTCCTATGGACCATTCGTATGGAAAAACAGAAAAAGTCATTGGCAACTGGTTTTTACAAAAGAAAAATAGAGATAAAATTATATTAGGCTCAAAAATTGCTGGACCTGGATTTAAGTGGATAAGAGGTGGGGGCAATGAATACTACGAA